>UOFH01000406.1_pt1 | contig 24846 bp, 27 predicted proteins | sample 1988451 | NCBI WGS metagenome assembly UOFH01 (sample SAMEA4712194, study PRJEB27164) | hydrothermal vent metagenome | biome: marine basaltic hydrothermal vent biome; feature: marine hydrothermal vent; material: mineral | place: Pacific Ocean | collected 2011-06-14/2011-07-23 | depth 1689 m | reverse complement strand
GTAGAGCGGAAAAGTTATTTTTGGGTGGGGTACTTTAAAAGCAATGTAGGTACGAATTTATTCGCATCGGATTGAAGCGTGCTCGGCTTGGTGCGAATAAATTCGAACCTACATTATTCGTATTTCTCTTAACTGACTGGCATTGGGAATAACGGGGTTTTTAGCGATAAAAATCAATCCCGCTTAGACCAGTCCCCCGACTTCCCCCCCGATTTTTTCAGCAAGCCAATATGCTCCATGTGCATCCCGCGATCGACCGCTTTGCACATATCGTAAATGGTCAGCAAGCTAATTTGCACGGCGGTGAGCGCTTCTATTTCGATGCCGGTGTTGCCTTTGCATTCCACCGTTACTTGGCAGTGCACGCCAGGTAACGCGGCATCGCAGGTGAGCGCAATATCCACATGGGTGATGGCCAGCGGGTGGCACAGGGGAATTAAATCTGCGGTTTTTTTCGCCGCCATGATGCCAGCCACTCGTGCAATGCCCAGCACATCGCCTTTTTTATGATTACCCTGCTGAATTAATTGCAGGGTTTCGGGTTGCATAAAAATATCGCCTTCGGCTACCGCACGGCGTTTGGTCACCTCTTTTGCCCCCACATCGACCATGTGCGCTTCGCCCGATTCATTAAAATGGGTTAATTTATCAGTCATTTTTTGTGCCTGTTTGCATTACACTATTCGAGGCAGCTAGCCTAACAAAAGGGTAAGGATTTTACGAATGAGCATTACCGTTAAATTTTTCGCGCGCTTGCGTGAGCAGGTGGGGCGCGAACAGATTTCTCTCGACACCGCCGACACGGTGCAGTCCGCGTGGAATCAATCCACCCAAAACATGGCGATGCCGGATAACACCCTGTGCGCGATTAATATGGAATACGTGGATAGCGATGCCGCGGTGAACGACGGTGACGAAGTGGCTTTTTTCCCGCCGGTCACGGGTGGCGGTGGAGCAAGCCATGCCCAGTGAAATTCACAGCGCGCCTTTCGATCCTTGGAAAATAACGCAACACTATCAACAAAACCAGTTGCCCGCGGGCAAATACGGCGCAACCGCCAGCTTTGTCGGCACCATGCGCGATTTTAATCAGGACGATGAGGTTACCTGCATGACGCTGGAGCACTACCCTGGCATGACTGAAAGTTATTTAAATAAAATTTGCGAAGAAGCCAAACAACGCTGGAATTTGCTCGATTGTTTAATCGTGCATCGCGTGGGTGAAATACAGCCAAACGACCCCATTGTGCTCACGGTGGTTTGGTCTGCCCATCGCAAAGAAGCCTTTGAAGCCTGCCGTTATTTAATGGAAGAACTAAAATCCCGCGCCCCTTTCTGGAAAAAAGAAGGCCTGAACAAAGGCCATCGCTGGGTGGACAAAAACACCGCAGGTTAATTTTTTACAACAAAAAACGAATAACACCTTGTTTTTTGTGATATTTCTACATATTTAACAGGCCAGCCCTTGAACCCTGCGCCCTGCCTTGATATCTTACGCAGTTCGTATTTATAAAAATCTAAGGATAATAGAATGTTAAAAGTAATCCCCACTGCCGTTGCCTGCATCGGTATCACTGTACTTCTCAGTGGCTGTAACGACAAAGCAGCCAGCACGAAAGCGGCAGTCAAACTCGACAACGAAACCAATAAAGCCAGCTACAGTATTGGCCTCCAGTTTGGTTCTCAAATGGTAAAAATCAAAGACATGATTAATAAAGACGCCATTATCGAAGGTTTTAAAGACAGCTTAGACGGCAAAGAGCCTCAGCTAAGCGATGAAGAAATGCAAACGACTATGCAAGCTTTTCAGAAAACCATGATGGAAGCGCAGAAAGCCAAACAGGAACAAATGGCTGCCAGCGGCAAAGCGGAAGGCGATAAGTTCTTAACCGCAAACAAAGCTAAAGAAGGCGTAAAATCCACGGAAAGCGGCTTACAATATAAAGTGATTACCGCCGGCAAAGGCGCAACACCCAAAGCAACAGATACCGTTGTAACTCACTACAAAGGCACGTTAATTGACGGCACAGAGTTCGATAGCTCTTACAAGCGCAACACACCGGCGACATTCCCTGTAAACGGTGTAATCAAAGGCTGGACAGAAGCACTACAGCTAATGAAAGTCGGCGCTAAATGGCAGCTAGTCATCCCCGCAGAACTGGCTTATGGCGAACGCGGTGCAGGTGCAGAAATTGGCCCTAATCAGGTGCTTATTTTTGAAATTGAATTATTAGAAATTAAAAAGTCTTAATTTTTAATTTATTTGATTTAGGGGGTGTTATAGTCTTAGATATAAGTAAGAAGTGGCGGGGTATTATTTATGTCTGAGCGTGCGAATCGTTTTTTATTTGGATTTACTTTAATTGCGTTTCTATTATTAGAATGGGATTACGGCATTTATGCCATTATCATTATCCTCATATTTGAAGGCGTCACCAACTTACGCATTCCCATCATTGTTAACCGACTACGCTATGCCATGGACGGCATAGAGCGGTTAATTGATGAAAATGAAAATACCCGCTGTCTATTTTGCTTTGAAGCAGAACGCATGATGCGCTTTATGGCTGCATTCGTTATTAGTTTGGGTACTGTTTTTTTCAAAGAATCACTCTGGTTTCTTCCTTGGTTTGTTAGTCTAAATTTAATTCTTGCTGGTACCACTGGTTTTTGCCCCTTAGTTATGTTTTTCCGAAAACTCAATTTCAAATAAGCTTTCGCTCAATTCAATCAAATCCTTGTTATTTCAACACGGTTTCGCTCACCGTTTATGCTTATTTTGCCTGAATAACTGGATTAACCCACTAAAGCTCTGCTAATCTAGTTTGAATTATAAGAATAAACTATTTATTTTATGCAGCCTCAAATCAATATAAATAACGACTGGTCTCATAACTGGAAAGCAAAAATTGCGGTCCGCATAACCTCAATTGTTTTATGGTCGCTTACTTTTTTCAGCATGTTATTTGCCAGTTTGCTCATCAGCCAAGTTCGCGAAGACACAGAAATAGAACAAGCCATATTAATGGATCAATTATCTTATCTGGTCATCAAAGTCATTCAAAATGACAATCTCAAATTAGAAAAAGGTTTTCAGGCAGCAGCATCTTCTATTTTAAAACACGATGATTTTAGTCAGATAGACATTCAGTTTAGCGGACAACATTTTATTTTTGGCACACCCAAACACGGTGATATTTTAATTCACCGTTTACTAGACGATTCATTTGACCTTTCGGTTAACGCATCGGTAACCCCCATCAAAGTCGCAACACGTAATCGCCAAATAACTATTTTTATGGTCTTCAGTATTTCATTAGTTTTACTCGGCGCTTTCTTAGGTTTAATCATCGACAAATATGTTAGGCAACCTTTTCAACGACTTGAATTTGCCACTCAAAAATTCATCTCCGGCGATAAAAGCACACGTGTACAAATCACATCTAAAGATGAATTTGGTGTGTTAGCCAACTTCTTAAATAAAATGCTTGATCGCATCAATGAAAATGAAGAGAAATTAAAAACCGAAGCGAGGGAAAGACGCAATGCCGCGAGCAAAGTAAAAGAGCAACGCGACTCGTTACAAATACTCACCGACAAACTTACACTTGCTCGCGACGAAGCCTTTGCGGCCAGCCACGCCAAAAGCGCATTTCTTGCCAATATGAGTCATGAATTACGCACTCCGCTAAATGCAGTTATTGGTTACAGCGAATTATTAATCGACGAAGCTAATGACAACGGACAAACACAACAAGTTAAAGATTTACAACAAATTCGTGCCGCTGGAAAACATCTTTTAAAATTAATAAATGACGTGTTAGATATTTCAAAAATTGAAGCCGGTAAAATGGATTTATTATTAGAAGTGTTTGATGTCACTCCACTAATTGAAGAAACCGTTAGAATGGTTGTGCCCTTATTTATTAAACACAATAATGATTTCAGTTACAACTTAACCGATCAACACATTACCATGTGCTCTGACTCAACCCGCGTAAAACAAATTTTATACAACTTACTCTCTAATGCCAGTAAGTTTAGTCAGGATGCTAGCATAAAGTTAGAGGTTGAAGTTTCTGGCACCGAGATGATTCATTTTAAAATCACCGATACGGGCATCGGCATTAAACAAAGAAAAATAGATAATTTATTTAATGATTTTGTACAGGCAGATGATTCAACCACGCGCGAGTTTGGCGGCACAGGTTTAGGCTTGGCCATTTGCCGACGCTTTAGTCGATTAATGGGCGGCGACATTGTTGCTGTCAGCAAACCCGGTAAAGGCTCAACATTTATCGTTAGCTTGCCCTTAAGAACAGAATTGCTTTCAGAGGAAACACTATGAGTAAAGTGTTAATCGTTGAAGACAACGAAATGAATAGAGACATGCTGATGCGCCGATTACAAAGAAAAGGCTATGAAATTGACATTGCCATAAACGGCGAAGATGCACTGTATCAAGTTAACCAAAGCAAACCCGATATTATTTTAATGGACATGAGTTTGCCAGTAATGGACGGTTGGGAAGCCACTCGTATTTTAAAATTACACGACAACACAAAACACATTCCAATTATTGGCCTGTCTGCGCATGCACGTAAAACCGATGTAGAAAAAGGTATTGCCGCAGGTTGCAATGCTTATGAAACAAAACCCGTCGATTTGGAAAAACTGATTAATACAATGGAGATTTTTTTAACTGATTAATTATTTACACCCTCTTCTTTAATTTTTATTTAATTAAAAACTTGTCACTCAATATTCTGTACCTGCTCACGCATTTGCTCAATTAACACTTTCAACTCAACTGAAGTTTTTGTGGTTTCGATGTCGGTTGATTTTGAAGCCAGTGTATTCGCTTCACGATTAAATTCCTGCATAATAAAATCTAATCGCCGACCTACTGGCTCATTACTTTTTAATATTTTTTCTATTTCTACAAAGTGACTTTCTATTCTATCCAGCTCTTCATCAACATCCATTTTTTGTGCGCTGTAAATTAATTCTTGTTCCAATCTATTTTCATCATAACTGACATTTAATTCGGTAATTTTTTTGAGGATTTTTTCACGCCGTTGTTGTAATAAAGCTGGGCGACGTTTTTTTTCAATCGCAACCTGTTGCTGCATTATTTTGCATCGTTCTTCTATCATATTTTGCAAACGCGCACCTTCGCTTTCTCGTGCCTCGCATAGCTGATTAATAGCTTGTGCAAAAAGTGTTAACGCAGAATCTATCACCGGTTTTAAATCTGTTTCAGGCGCATCAATTACCCCCGGCCATTTTAAAACTTCAATCACATTCATTTCACTGGGCTGGTGTAATTTTTTACTAATGATTTGACAGGCACGCAACACTTCATCTGCATAATTTTCATTAACGTGTAATTCTGTTTGTTGGTTTTGTGCCGATTTGAAATACAGATGACACTCGACTTTTCCACGCTTTAGTTGTTGCGTTAATGGTTTACGCAATGCATTTTCAATGCTGCGCAATTCATCGGGCAATTTAAATATAACATCGAGATAACGATGATTAACAGATCTTAATTCCCACACCAACGAACCCCACGGTTGCTCGTCACTGCATCTGGAAAATGCGGTCATGCTGCGCGTCATACCCTTGGCCTTTTTTATTTCATTTAAATTAAGTGTAACACTCAGCCACTCACATTATGACTTTATTCGGCGAAAACCGTATAATCCACCCAACTAAAATTCAGGAGCTATTATGCGACCCAGCAAACGTGAAGCCAATCAAATGCGCGACGTGAAAATCACCCGTAATTACACCATGCATGCCGAAGGTTCGGTGTTAGTCGAATTTGGTAACACCAAAGTCTTGTGTACCGCATCGGTTGAAAGCAAAGTGCCAGGCTGGTTGCGCGGCAAGGGCTCAGGCTGGGTCACCGCCGAATATGGTATGTTGCCCCGCTCAACCGGTTCACGTATGCGCCGTGAAGCCGCGGGAGGAAAACAGGGTGGACGCACCATGGAAATTCAGCGTTTGATTGGTCGCTCACTGCGCGCTGCCATTGATTTAAACGCGTTGGGCGAAAATATGATTACGATTGATTGCGATGTTATTCAAGCCGATGGCGGCACGCGCACCGCATCAATCACCGGCGGATTTGTTGCGTTGGCCGATGCCATTGAATATTTAATTGCCAATAAAAAACTCACCCGCAATCCGTTATTGGGAAATATGGCCTCGGTTTCGGTGGGCATTTTCAACGGCACACCCGTGCTCGATTTAGATTACGATGAAGATTCCAATGCCGAAACCGATATGAACGTAGTGATGAATCACGAAGAGGCGTTTATTGAAGTGCAAGGCACGGCCGAAGGTCACGCCTTTAATAAAACCGAATTAGATGCCATGTTAGCGTTGGCGCAAAAAGGCATTTCTGAATTAATTCAAATTCAACAAAAGGCACTCGAAGCATGAATAAAAAAATTATTCTCGCCAGCGGTAATGCGGGCAAGGTGCGTGAAATAAATAAACTGCTTGCCGATCATGGCATTGACGTTATTCCGCAAACCGAATATGACGTGCCCGAAGCGGTGGAAGACGGTTTAACCTTTGTTGAAAATGCATTAAAAAAAGCTCGCCATGCCGCGAAGTTAACTGGCCTGCCTGCAATTGCAGACGACTCAGGTATTGAAGTGGATGCCTTAAATAAACGCCCGGGAATTTATTCGGCGCGTTACTCTGGCGAAGGCGCAACGGATGCAAAAAATAACGAAAAAATGTTAGCCGAATTAAAAGATGTAGCCGATGAAAATCGCACCGCACGTTACTGGTGTGTGATGATTTATTTAGAAAGCGAAACCGACCCCACACCGATTATTACGCAGGGTTCACTCGAAGGAAAAATTTTAACAGCCGCGCAGGGTGACGGCGGTTTTGGTTATGATCCTATTTTCTGGTTGCCCGAGCAAAACTGCGCGGCGGCTGAATTAAGCATGGAAGAAAAAAACAAAATTAGTCATCGAGCGATTGCACTGAATGCGTTGGCTGAAAAACTTAAACAACTTTAGAACAAAAAGATTTACCGCAAATGAACACTAAAAAACGCCATTTTTTTCTGCCTGAATAATCATGCCCGTTCTCACCTGCGCCGATATTCATTTTTCACAACTGCAACAACTGCTGGAAAAATATAATTTAATAATCCAACGCGTTGAAGATCATCAAAAAATTCCTGGCAGTTGGTTTGGCGAACCCGAAGCGGGCATTATTCAAAACAAACTTTATGTTCGCAATGACACGCCCGTGCATTCTGCACTGCATGAATCGTGTCATTATGTGTGCATGGACGAACCACGCCGAAAAAAATTACACACCAATGTTGGCGGTGATTACGACGAAGAAAATGCGGTGTGTTATTTATCCATTTTATTAAGTGATTTTATTGACGGCTTTGGTCGTGAACGTATGCTGCGCGATATGGATGAATGGGGTTATACGTTTCGTTTGGGTTCGAGCCAGGCGTGGTTTGAAAATGATGCTGAGGATGCGTTTGAGTGGTTGGTATTGCGTGGAATAATTTTAAGCGACAGTCGCCCGAGCTGGCTGTGTCATTCTTGAAATTAAATTTATTTACTATTTTTATTTTTGATTTTTTTTGTGTATTGAGTTGCTTGTGTTTTATTTAAGTCACTGGGCTCCTGCCTTCGCAGGAGCGACGGAGTTAATCTTTTAACCACTTTAATGTTCTCTGCTTTAATCTTTCTCTGCGCCTTTGTGTCTCTGCGTCAAAATATTTTACTTTTTGATGCGAAGATACGGTAATGCAGGGACTCTATTAATTATTCCTGCGCAAGCACACTAGTGTCCGGAATAAAAAAACGTCATTCCCGAATGCCCAGGTTTATTTCATTGGTCGGGATAAATTCGTTTGGAACGAATTTAAACAGGCTATGCCTGACCCGAAGGGTGACCCACATGGATGTGGGTCATAATCCAGTGACTTTGTTTAAGCCACTGGATTCCAGTAAACATTACGGCGCTTGTAAAACGTTCGAATCTACAACCGTTAAATCGGTTCCATTCGTGACTAAAAACTTCGCCGCTTCTGCTTGCATTTCAGCAGTTACCGCTGGATCAGGTCCATTATCTAGCAGCGAGCTGTGCTCACCCGATACAAACTTGGTCACTAATTTTAAATCTGTTCCCGTTTGCGAGGTATTCACCTGCGTTAATCCCATTAGCGCTAACTGAGGTTCCGTGCCCGCAAGTGGTGCTGGCGTTGTGCCGCTTGTATCGTTTGCATCGGGAACGGTATTGGGCACCACTAAGTCTGAGGGTGAACCATCGCTTCCGACAATTTCGAAGAACAATATGCCACGGCCAGTCGCGGCGGTTGTTGCGTAGTTTACGGGGTCGGCTGAATCGACCAGCGTCTGCGCGGCAACGATAAACGCTTCGTAATCTACCGTACCTTTATTGACGCCATTAGCCGCTAAGCCCGCTGCAATGGTGGGGCCGAATGTGGCTGAGCCGTCTAATATTTTTGCCAGACTCGCGCCACCGGATGCAAAAACGGATGCTTTAACAGAAGGCTCAAGTGCCACAAATGTTGTGCCGACCATTGCACCCAACGAATGCCCTAAAAAATAAATTTGATTTGCATTCATCGTGTCGGCACCATTAATTAGCTCACCATCTTCAATTGCAGCAACCAATGTAAACAAATCTGAAACAGCCTGGCGCACATTATCTCGAGTGTTTTGCAAGTTACTCAGATTAATGAAGTGCGCGCCCGATGAATCAATTACTCCATTCGGCTCTGCGGCAACAATATTACCTTCTGCGTCTTCTGTAACCAGATCTAAATCAAAGGTTCTTTCCGAGCTCGTTTTGTAGGCCTCTGTTCCATTGCTTTCATTTCCGGTAAGCCCATGCATAGGCATATCTAACGCGACAACTGCCATACATTGAGCCGCCATCGCATCAGCAATAGCTAACACGCTTGCTCGATTAGTCGTAATGCCGTGCTGATAAATCACCACCGGCCAACCACCTGCAGGCACCGCACCACCACATGCATTACCTGAAATGACTGGAATGGTCACCATCATTGGAATCGTTTGCGTGCTGGTTGCCGCTGCAATCGGGTTAAACTGAGTTAAGTTATTTTCTGTATCCCCGCCAGGAAACGGCGGTGGTGCGCCGGTTGCCGATTTCCATACCGAACCCAGTGCTGTCGGATCGTTTGATGGCGAACTGGCTGTTGATGATGCCGTTAGGTAATAAGGCACATCTATAGTGCCCAGGCGCAACGTTGATAATGTTAAAGGTGACGCAACGGCTGCACCAAATGTTGCATTTTGAACGAACCCGCCGCGCATCGTTGCACGAGTTGCACTTAATACATCCGTCGTCGATTGCACTTTAAAGTTCCAACTTAAAATAATATCTGAACTTCCTGGACCGTTTGCTACACTTAATGCGGCTTCCGCTGCAACCGTGAGCTGACGCAGTGGCTCAAGCTGCTGCGCTTGCGTATCATCCAGTAAAGGTGTGTTGCTCACGCCGCCTGTATGCAACGGGTTTGTACCATGGGTAAGCGCATACGATCCAGAAATACCAACCGAGTTACCACTCTCACTTTTTAGGTCATTGGTGATAACAACCATGTAAGTTTGTTTGGGTGTTAAAGGGCTGAGCGGCAAAATCGCCATGCTGGAGTTGGTTGTATCGATACTTGATAGCGCCGCGACAAATTCAACGCCATAGGTTAATTCTCTATCAACGCTTAATACCGCGCTAGTTGAAGGGTCAGCTGTCACTTCATACATTTTAACGCCCGCAGGAAATGAAGCATCGTCAATTGCACCGGTAAAACCGGTGGTAATGGGTGCAACACTTGAGAACCCGTCCTGTGCATTCATTGCCACTGCAGGATCAGACAAATCGGCTGCATCTTCGACCGGAATATTAATCGTACCGTCGAGAGACCCTGCCAATAAAATATTATTCGGAAACGGAATCACGTTATTTCCGAAATCTAAATTACTAATCACATCAACCGTATTACCCGCCAATGAATCTTGTAGTGCTGTGTCTTTATCTGAACACGCTGCCAGCGCTAAACCCATGCTGGCGGCTAAAAATAATTTTGTTAATCGCATTTTATATTCTCCAACTCGACCGTTTAAAGGTCGTAGTTCCAAGTTAGCTGGGCACTGAAAATATCCACTGATGCTTCGTACGTTCCATTGATGGTTGCCTCTAACGCGGGCTGACCACTTTCAAATGTGTTGTTGATGTTTGCATCGCTGATGAATAAGTGCGAGTAGCCAAAGTCCATAATGATTGCCGGCGACATAACATAGGTTAGGCCAAAGGATAACCAGGTGCGGTCGTTACCGGGAATACGCGGTGTGCGACGTTGGGCGCTGGGCACAGGGGTTTCGTCGTAGGCGATGCCGCTGCGCAGGGTGAGCGTATTGTTCACTTTATAATCGGCACCCAGTGAATAACGGAAGGTATCGTCCCAACTTTGAGTGGTGACACTGTCGGGTTGAAACGGGTTTTCGTATTGAATGCGTAGCTCGTCAAATGAACTCCAGCCAGTCCAGGTAATATCGGCTAATAGCGTGACATCAGAGATGTCCTGCTTAAGACTCATTGAAAAACTTTGTGGCAGAGTCACTCGACCTTTTATATTGGTATCTTGAAATGCGCCACTGCCCAACACAGGTGCAGCGTTGGCGGGTACACTAAAGTCGGCTTTGCCGGCCACTGAAATAACAATCTCCGAACGCCACGCCAAACCTAAACGAGTGTCGTTGGTAAAGTCGTAGGTTAGCCCTAAATTTACGCCCCAGGAAAATTCATTGAAGGTTAAGTTATCGGCTTCTAATTTGGCGAAGCCATCGCGGTTTTGTGGGTCGCCCAAAAGCGAGCCAAAATCGACCGCATTGGTTATGGTGATATCGGCCAGTAAAATATTAATGCCACCACCGATTGATAATTTGTCTGTCACTTCGCGGGCAATGCTGGGGTTGAAGTTAATTGTTTTCATGTCGGTTTTAACCGCAAGATAACGTCCAACCCAAGTGTCATCGTATTCGGTTGTTAAGCCAAATGGCGTGGTTATGCCAAGACCAAATTTTGTTTCACCAACGTCGGTAACCCAATATAAATTCCCCACCAATGCGGTGCGTCCACCGTCATCATTTGCGCCATTTAACGGGTTACCCGAACCGTCAGTTGAACCATTATTTGTAAAAGAGGCATCGGGGACAATAACGTGCCCAGCAACCGATACCTGTTTGTTTTTAAGTTTGGTCATGCCCGCGGGGTTAAACCAAACGGTGGAAGCATCATTTGCCGTGGCCGCTGCACCGGCAAATGCGTTGCCCTGCCCACGGGCACTATTTTCTATAAGTTGAAAACCCGCTGCCTGCGCGGATGAATGAAAAAAACCACTGGCGATGGCTGTTGAAATAGCCAGTACCGCCACCTTCTTCGCTGATTTTAATTTAGACAACTTTACGTTAGTCGACATTTTTAACCTTCCTGTTGCTATAGTAATTTTATTTTTAAATTGATAATACGCATGATTGCGTAAGAATCAACGCTGCTTACAAGTTTAAGATTCAACGCTTATACCTCATCAGGCACAGCCCGTGGCCGACCATTTTCATCAATGGCAACATAAACCAACTGTGCGGTGGTAACCGCCAATGTACTCACGATACCTTTTATCATGTGCTGCGCGTAAACATCGACCTGCACGGTTACGGATGTTCTACCCACCGAAATCACCTCCGCATAGCAGCTCACCAAATCGCCTGAAAAAACCGGTTTTTTAAATTCGAATGAATCTACGGCACGAGTAACAATAGTGCCACCGGCTCGAATAGCGGCGGGAATACTGCCGGCAAGATCAACCTGCGACATAATCCAGCCACCAAACACCGTGCCACCCTGATTAAGATCTTTGGGCATCACCGGCACACGAACCACTGGTATTTTATTTTCGGGTAATGCGTCTTCTGACATTGAAACCTCTGTTAGATTAAATCCTTTTTAAACAACTCACCTTTTATTAAACGCCTAAAAATTTATTTTTCATACAGCGCTTCTATTTCCTGCTCAAAACGCTTCATAACTTTAGGGCGTTTTATTTTAAGTGTTGGGGTTAACAAGCCATCGTCAACTGTCCACTGTTTTAAGGTAATGTGCGCGCGGCGAATTTTTGCGTAACCGGGAAAGTCTTTAAGGCGAACACTAATGCGTTTGAGAACGGCCTTTTCAACATTGCGTTGCGAAAAGGCATCGGGCGATTCAGGATGAATATTTAAACCCACTGCCATATCTGCCCAGGCGTCGGGGTCGAGCACTAGCACCGCTGAAAGAAATGAGCGCGCTTCGCCAACAATCATCACCTGCTCAACTAAGGGGTCTAACGCAATGGCCATTTCCATATCGTTGGGTGGAATTTTTTCGCCGTTTGCCAGCACCATAATATCTTTTAGGCGGCCGGTAATAAACACGTGTCCGGCCTCATCAATGCGCGCTTTGTCTCCGGTTTTTAACCAGCCATCTTCGGTGAAGGTGTCTTTGGTTGCGTCTTCGTTTTTCCAGTAGCCGAGCATGGAACACGAGCCATAACTTTGTAGCTCATCGTTTTCACCGATGCGAATTTCTGTGCCAGGAATCACCGTGCCAATACTCGCAGGCACATTATCTTCGGGGCGATTAACACAAATAACCGGGCTGGATTCGGTTAAGCCATAGCCCTGCAATAAAGGCAACCCTAAACCAATAAACAGTTTTGCCACTTCTTCTGATAATGCCGCGCCACCACAAATGGCAATGGTTAATTCGCCGCCTAATTTTTCTAACACTTTCGAGGCAACTAATTTATTCAGCGTGGGCCAAAAAATCAATTTAGGGTGCCAGCCTGCTCTACCCTGATCGACCAAAAATTTTCGCCAACCCACATTCACTGCCGACTTAAATAAAAATTTTGCAATGAACGATTTGCCTTTTAAGCCATCCTGAATTTTTCCGTAAACCCGTTCATAAATACGCGGCACCGATATTAATGTAGTGGGCTTTACATTTTGTAAATCTTCACCCAACATCGGAATGGAGCGCGCAAAAATAACCTCGGCACCTAAAATAATCGGCAAGCAATAACCCGCCGTTCGCTCCAACATGTGCGATAAAGGTAAAAAAGAAAGAAAGCGTTCATTCGCCGACCATTGATTACAAATACCAGCAGCAAAGGCGTTTGACATAATATTGCGATGCGACAACATCACGCCTTTTGAGCGACCGGTGGTGCCCGAGGTATAAACAATGGAGGCCAAATCATCGGGGCTGCTTTCATACGTTTTTAATTCGCCGCTTAAACCGAAGGCCCAATCAGATAAAGATTCTAATTTACTGTCATCCGGCTCATCGTCTTCTGAAATGCGTTTTAAACTAATAATGCGCTGCAGATTACCTAAATCCACTTCGGCCTTTAACAGGCGCTGCCACTGCTGACGGTCTTGAACAAATAGAAGTTTAATTTCTGCGTGATTAATAATGTAGGCCACATTATCGGGGCGGTCATCGACGTATAGTGGAACGGTGACTAAGCCCAGGCCTAAAGCCGCTTGATCAAACACCACCCACTCACGGCTGTTTTTAATCATCACGCCGACTTTGTCGCCAGGCTGTAAATTATCTCGTTCAAATGCCGCCTGCCAACGAGACACTTCATTGGCCATTTCCTGCCAGGTTGATTGAGTCCATTTCTGGCTGGCGATATCATATTGGCGATACGCCGCAGCATCCGGTGTTCTTTTTAATCGCTCCCGAAATAACCCCGGTAAACTTTGCACGTCTGACTCATCAATAAGCTCTATTTCCATTTTTCACAACCCTGTATTTTTATTATTTATGTAGGCGTTTTTTATTTTTACTGATTATTACTGCTTTTTTATCATTTTTCCAGTAACGATTTGTCAGCAGTGAGATATTTTATTCTAACCACCACAACCTTAAACGCAAGCCACTTTCAGATGTATACCCCGTTTCTATAAATTGAATATTGCCTTTGCCATCAACAATAAAACTCGCCGGCACGCCCCTCACCCCATACACCTTAGCCCACTCGCCGTCTTCATCAACGATAACCGGAAGCGACAGTTTTTCCGTTTTGAGATATTGGCTTAGCGTTGCCGCATCTCCGCTCCACGATGCAATCGTTATAACTTGATAATCTTTTGCGATATTGGCAATACTGGGGTTTTCAAATTCACAAATAGGACACCAGCTTGCCCAAAAATGAATCAGCACCGGTTTGGATTGGTGTTGACGTAAATCAAAAAAATCGCCGTTTAATGTTGTTGCCACAACAATAGGGGCTGCGCCCTGTATATTATCTTTCGCTTGCCAAACTCGCACACTAACAATAATGATAATAAATAAAAACAGTTGTGCTGCAACACGAATGATTTTATTTTTTTCATATGTACTTTTTATTTTCGTAAAAAAATTCACGGCGCGTCTGCCGTAAAAATAGCGCGAAGGGGGGCGCAATATCCCTCTATTGTTTTGCTACTGTCTTCAGGATCTAAAAAATCTTTTAACGAATGAAATTGCATCCACTGCGTTGAGCGCTGTTCTTCTGTGCTGGTAAATGTTTCGTCAACTAATTTTACATTTTTAAACCCGCAACGTTGCAACCATTTAATCATTGCTTGACTGCTCGGCAAAAACCACACGTTACGCATTTGTGCATAACGATCTTCAGGCATTAAAACTTGAAATTCATCACCGGGAATGACAAGTGTTTCAAGCACCAGTTCACCACCGGGTTTTAAACATTGCCTTAACTGATATAAATGTTCAATGGGTGATTTTCGATGATAAAAAACCCCCATTGAAAAAACCGTATCAAACGCATTTAAATTATCTGGCACCGCCTCAACCCCTAACGGTAAAACATAAACGCGATCGTCATTAATAAAATGTTGCAGCGCTTGAAATTGCATAACAAACAATGGCGATGGGTCTATGCCGATGACTAACTCCGCACCCATTCCGCGCATTCGCCAGGCGTGGTAGCCATTGCCGCAGCCCACATCTAAAATCGTTTTTCCCTGCAACGGTTTTATGGCAGAAGATAAACGTTGCCACTTTAAATCCGATCGCCATTCCGTATCGATATCAACACCGTGAATATGATACGGACCTTTTCGCCAGGGCATTAATTTTTTTAAAATTTCCTGTAATTTTTTTTGCTCAGTTTTTAATACTGCTTTTTCAGATTTTACAGAAACTTGTGTTGAATTTAATTCTACTTTGTGAGAATTGATTTTCGGCAATTCCTCTAACGCCGCCTTCCAGCCCGATAATTTTCCGTAGGTATCATTACACAGGCCCGACTCGATTTGTTGCGGCAAGGTTTGCAACCAAGCGTCTAATTCTGTGTCGCGCATTAATTCGAATAATTTATTGAAATTCATTTTTAAGATTAGTGATGTTTTTTATTACCGATTAATTATTATTTAATAGCCAAAATAGAAACAAAATTAAAGCATTGAAACCAAACCTGAACTTCAGAAAAGCCCGCTTGCTTTAAACGAGAAACATGCTGCTCTATTGTTTCTGCCACCAACACATTTTCTAGCGCTGATCTTTTTTGACTTATTTCCAGATCAGAATAACCATTGGCTTTTTTAAACGCATGATGCAATGACGTTAATCTGTTTTGCTCAACAGAATTTTTACCTTTTATTTTTTCAGCCAAAACAAAAGCGCCACCTTTGTTTAAGCCTGAATATATTTTTTTTATTAATTTTTTACGTGCATTTTCTGCAATAAATTGCAAGGTGAAATTCATTACCACTAACGACGCGTTGCTAATGTCTATTTCACATATATCAGACTTTTTAGCATTAATATTTATATTGCCGCTGTATTTAGCGACCAGTGCCTGACACTTTTCAACCATCGCCGTTGAGTTATCTATGGCGATTATATTCACCGCCTCTTCGTCAATACCTTGTGCGATTGCCAGTGTTGCTGCACCCAACGAGCAGCCTAAATCGTAACAACAACTATTAGGTGTTACAAAGGCACGCGCCAGCACGGGAAGCATAGAAAGCAAAGTGGCGTACCCAGGAACAGAGCGCCCAATCATATCTTCAAATACATTGACTACATTTTCATCAAAAACAAAATTAGCGATTGCCTCACGCGGCTGCGAATATAATTGATCTTGCTTTTTGGTTTTTGATGTTTTAGAGGGGCCGTGTTTTTTCATTAGATCTACAATATTTAAAACTGAAACTATTTTAACAGAAAAAACCGTTTATTAAAGAATAAAAATTTAATGGCGAACTTTGCGCGAAACACGAACAATTGAAAAGCACTGTGCGCAAACCCCATCCCTAAGAAAAAGAAAACGCCAATGAACGCAAACAAACGCAAAATTATTTGTTAGCCGAACGCTTAAATACCCACCCAAAAGTAGGAGTTATTTGTTAAAAGTCTGGTGTTTATTTTAATTTCAGTCATGTTTTATTCTATTGCGCCTATTCGCGTTAATTGGCGTTTTCTTTCAAGCTTTTGACTTTAGGCTATATAACAAGAGAGTGTAAATATTAACAAGTCGGTTTAAAAGAATGCTCTTTTAAAAACTGTAGGTGCGAATTTATTCGCACAATATCCGCTCCGTATGAACTCATGCGAATAAATTCGCACCTACAGTTGATTGAGATACTGTTATGTGGGTATTCTTTAATTTCTGTCTCGGTAATAAATCTCTTTATGCAACCGCTTTATTTTTATGATTAAAGTAAATGTTGATTTTCCCAATCATTATCTTGCATGCGTCGAGTCGCTTCATCTGCGGGCATTGGTTTACCCAAAAAACACCCCTGAATCACATCGCATGTTGCCTCTTTCAAATTTAGCTTATACGCCATCTCCATTATTGCCTCAACAATGGCAACATCTTCGTGATTATCTGGCGTGTCTTTTATAAATTTTCTGTCTATTTTAAGTTTATTAATGGTGAATTGTTTTAAGTAACTAAAAGAGGAAGAACCTGTACCGAAATCGTCAATGGAAATATTCAATCCCATATTAGTTAATATGCGCATATTTTCAATTGCACTTTCCACATCATCCATAATACTGCTTTCGGTTAACTCCAGTTCAATCTGATTTATATTTACATCTGTTTTTGTAATTATTTCATCAATAATTAATATTCTGTTGTTATTAAATTGACTCATACTAAAACTCACACAGGCATAAAACGAGCAAACTTTTTATCTCTTTATTTTTTAAATACAATGCATATTTTATATTTAAAGTTTTCAACTTTATTTTTTTTCTTCTAATTCTTTTTCAAGTTTTGCTATATTTTGCTTACAGTTTTCAAGATCGCATTTAAGCTGTTGCACATTGTTTGCCTGTTCAAACGCCTTGTCTGCACGCTTGGTTAAAGAGAGCGCCATTTGCTGCGCCTCATCTGCATCAAATGGTTTTTTTAAAACCAGCAAGTGTGCAGAGGGGCCTAAAATTTCGATAATATCGACCCACGAATAATCTGAATAGGCGGTGCAAATAACGATTTCCATCGTTGGGTATTTCTCCCATATTTTTGCGATTGTTTTTATTCCGTCGAGCCCCGGCGGCATGCGCACATCCATAAATACCAGCGAATAACTTTCACCTTCAGACTCGGCTTTTTCTATCATTTTTAACGCTTCTTCTCCCTGATAGGCCGATTCTAATTCGTAATTTATATGCTTATAAACAGGATCCTGCTCAGACTTTCCAAACAGGCTATCTGCCATGTCTTCCAGGTTTTTACCCGAATCATCGGATGTCATTAAAATTTTACGGAAATCTTCATGTATTGAGGGCGTGTCATCGACAATTAAAATTTTGTTGCTTTTCATTACGATTAATCTCTCTGCGGTGTAACTTTCTTAAGTTATATCATTTTATTTTATAGAGACCTTTGCACGATAGAATCACAAGTAAAAATGCGCTAAAATTTCACTTGTGATTCTATCGTGCAAAGGTCTCTTATTAATTAAAACGTTGATTACTGTTATTCTGTATTACATAGAATAGACCTATTATTGGGGCTCTGCATGAATGCAAAGAAGACCTTTTCGAGCAAAATTGACTACCTTGGGCTGCATGCTGAATTCACCCCCGTTATTGCTCAGTGGCATCAAAATGAGTGGCATAATATTAGCCCCGATTTATCGACCGAATCCCGCATAAGCCTTTATAATTCTTACGAAAATAAGCCGAGCATTCCTTGCTGCTTTATTGCTATTGTCGATAATCAGCCCGCTGGCTCGGCTAGCTTAGTGACCTGCGATATGCATGATCACCCACATTTAAGCCCTTGGCTTGCCAGTGTTTATGTGCATGAAAAATATCGCGGTCACGGCATCGCTAGTCAGCTCATTAATCGGTGCCTTGAACAGGCACGCCAACTCAACACGCAAACGCTCTATTTATTCACACCACATCAAACACGTTTTTACTTGAAGCGCGGCTGGAAAATTATAGAATCATGCATATATGAAGGCGAACACGTCGATATCATGTCTTACGACCTCACTGAATTAGCACCAAAGAATTATGAATAATTTACGCCACTACCCCTTGCACACCCAATTTTTAGATGATTTCGAAAACATCAATCAACAATTATTAGATGGGCTTAATGCGCACATTGATAGTGAATCCACGCGCAAATCACATCATTTTTTTGGCCGCTATGAAAATATTTATATCGATAAAGAGCGCATTCCGGCACTCTCAACTATTTTAGATGCGGTTAAAAAATATTCCGCCGAAATTTTAGCTTGCAACGCAAACGAGCTAAAAGCGGGCCTCTGGTTTAACGTTATGAACCCAGGCGATAAAACCACATTGCATCGCCATGACGATGACGATGAACTACTTTCTGCTGTATATTACGTGCAGGTCGCTGAAAATTCTGGCAAACTGCACCTGATAAAAGAGCCTGTGGATATTCAAATAACACCACAGCAGGGGATGTTTGTTTTTTTCTCGCCTACCATGCCGCATGAGGTCAGTGAGAATTTAAGCACGCAATGTCGAATTTCATTGGGCATAAATGTTGGGTCAGTTTAAAAAGTAGCATCTATTATGAAACGATCAGCGATTATTTTTTTAATTCTTATTTCCTTTATTGGCGGAATTGTTTGGTATGGCAACACATTACCCGAACTCAGCCATACCAGTTCAAGCCAGATATTTAACCACCACCCCAGCCATGTTTGGCAGTTACTTTTTGATTTTGAACGCTACCCTGAGTGGCGCGAAAATGTTTATGCCGTCGAAAAAATTCCCAGTAAAACCAATTTAAAAGCCTGGAAAGAAATTGACGAAGACGGCAACACCCTCTCCTATGAAATTGTTGAGTACGAACTGGGTGTTTTCATTGTGATTCATGAAACCGGGGATGCACAGAAAAATTTTATTAAATTACGTTTTGATATAGAAGTGACTGATGATGAAAAATCGACTATTTTAAAAATAACCGAAGATAGAATCGTTCCGCAATTGCTGCCCAGAGTGATTAACCACTTGCTCAACACCAGCCCCGAAAATGTAAACGCTTATTTTCGCTCAATTCATAATAAATTCAAAGGCGATGCGATTCGCGCAAAGAAAAACGCCCCCGCACAAAGCAAGCCCACGGAAAACATGCCGACAGAAAACATAAATGAAAAGAGCGATGCCCGCTCAGCGGATACACCACAATAACCATTGCGCGCAGCCGCCAACTCGGCTGCTGTTATTTCCACCCTGTCGCGTCTGCTAACGCCTTGCCCAAATCGGCAGGTGAACGAGTAATGTTAACCCCCGCCACCGCCAACGCTTTAAACTTTTCTTCGGCTGTGCCTTTTCCGCCCGCAATAATCGCACCTGCGTGCCCCATGCGTTTACCTTTGGGTGCGGTGCCGCCCGCAATAAATCCGGCCACCGGTTTGGAAACATTGGTTTGAATAAATTCCGCCGCCTCTTCTTCTGCGGTGCCGCCGATTTCGCCAACCATTAAAATCGCTTCTGTTTCGGGATCGTTTTCGAATAATTGCAAGCAGTCAATAAAATTCATTCCGGGGATAGGGTCACCACCGATACCGATACAGGTAGTCTGCCCAAAACCTAAATCGGTTGTTTGTTTTACCGCCTCATAGGTGAGCGTGCCCGAGCGCGAAACAATTCCGACTTTTCCTGGCTGGTGAATTTCACCAGGCATAATGCCAATTTTACATTCGCCCGGGGTAATAATGCCCGGGCAGTTCGGGCCGATTAAACGCACGCCAGCCTGATCCACCGCAATTTTAACTTCTAACATATCGAGGGTAGGAATGCCTTCGGTGATGCACACAATTAATTCAATGCCTGCGTCCACTGCTTCTAAAATGGAATCTTTACAAAAGGGTGCGGGCACATAAATGACGGATGCCGTTGCCGCCGTGTGATTCACCGCGTCGCGCACCGTGTTAAACACGGGCAATTCCAAATGCGTTTGCCCGCCCTTGCCTGGCGTAACGCCGCCGACCATTTGCGTGCCGTAAGCCAATGCTTGTTCAGAATGAAACGTGCCCTGCTTGCCGGTAAAGCCCTGGCATATCACTTTTGTTTCGCTGTTAATTAATACGCTCATTTTTTATCCTTTGGCCGCGGCAACGGCTTTTTGTGCTGCATCGGTTAAGCCGCTTGCAGCAATAATATTTAAGCCACTGTTTTTTAATAGTGTTGATCCGAGTTCGGCGTTGTTGCCTTCCAGGCGAACCACAATGGGCACTTTAACGCCCACCTCTTCAATAGCGCCAATCACCCCTTCGGCGATTAAATCGCAACGCACAATGCCGCCAAAAATATTCACTAAAACGGTTTTAACATTTTCATCCGATAAAATAATTTTAAACGCTTCGGCCACTCTTTCTTTGGTTGCGCCGCCACCCACATCTAAAAAATTTGCCGGATCACCACCGTGCAATTTTATTAAATCCATGGTTGCCATGGCCAAACCAGCACCGTTTACCATGCATCCGATGCTGCCCTCTAAGGCAATGTAATTTAAGTCCCATTCTTTGGCTCGATTTTCACGCTCGTCTTCTTGCGATGCGTCGCGCATTTCCATTAATTCGGGTTGACGATAAATGGCATTATCATCGACATTTATTTTGCCGTCTAAGCACAATAAATTGCCTTCTTTAGTCACCACTAACGGATTAATTTCTACCAAGCCTAAATCTTTTTCAATAAATAATTTTGCCAGCCCCGACAATAATTTCGTAAACTGTTTAACTTGATCGCCGTGCAACCCTAAACCAAATGCCAGCTTGCGACATTGATACGGCATGAGTCCCAGCATGGGATCAACCGTTGTGCGCAGAATTTTTTCGGGTGTTTCGTCTGCCACTTTTTCTATTTCAACACCACCTTCTGTGGATGCCATAATTACCACGTGGCGGGTTGCGCGATCAATCACCGCACCCAAATATAATTCACGTTCAATGTTGCAGGTTTCTTCAATTAACACATGATTAATCGGCTGACCTTTTGCATCGGTTTGAAAGGTAACTAAATTCGTGCCCAACATTTCACCGACAAAATGCGCCACGTCTTCACGCTGCTCAGTTAACTTCACGCCGCCCGCTTTACCGCGACCACCGGCATGCACCTGTGCTTTCACGACCCATTTATTTGTATCCAATGCATCGAGTGCGGCGCTAACATCGGCTACCGAACTCACCACTCGGTTATCCGGCACCGGCATGGCGTATTGTTGAAATAAATGTTTTGACTGGTATTCGTGTAAATTCATTTTTTTCTCTCTTTACATTTAAAAGGGAAAGGGTTTTAAATTTTTTATGTAAATAATTCTATTTTATTCGCGTTTTTTTGCGTTCATTAGCGGTAAAAATCCTGACGGCAACGTAGGTTCGAATTCATTCGAACAAAGCCGGTTACGATTCAACCCGATGCGAATAAATTCGTACCTACATTGCTTAACTTACTGGCATCACCCCTGACGTTTAATTTACTTTCTTTCGTGCAAGAGCCTCTATCTACTTCTTCTGCATAATATGTATAGCACGATTATCCACCGCCAGCGCAGCTTCATGCACAGCTTCGGCTAATGAGGGATGCGCAAAAACGGTTAACGCAATATCTTCTGCGCTGGCACCCAATTCCATTGCAATCACTGCCTGCGCAATTAATTCCGATGCCTGATTACCGATAATATGCACACCCAATATTCGATCGGTTTTCGCCTGCGATAATATTTTCACCATGCCACTCACATCGCCCTGCGCTTTTGCGCGACCATTAGCCACAAACGGAAACGCGCCGACCTTGTAATCTTCACCCGCGGCTTTTAACTGTTGTTCCGTTTTGCCCACCCAGGCTAATTCAGGGTGGGTATAAATTACCGCGGGAATCAAATCATAATTGATTGATGCAAATTTTCCGGCAATTAATTCGGCAACCATCATGCCTTCTTCTGAACTTTTATGCGCCAGCATCGGTCCGCGCACCACATCGCCAATTGCGTACACGCCTGGCTGCGATGTTTCACACTGATCGTTTACGTGAATAAAACCACGCTCATCTAAAATTAAATCGGCCTCTTCATCAAAAATATGATCGGTGTTCGGTTTGCGCCCCACCGCAACAATTAATTTATCGACCCCTTCCAGTTGATCACCTTTTTCATTTTGATAAGCAATCTCTACCTGCTGGCCTTTAATTGTTGTATTTAACAAGCGCGCATTTAAACGAATATCTAAACCCTGTTTTTTATATTGGCGCTGTGCATCACGTGCAATTTGCTGGTCGGCAGTGGGCAAAAAAACATCCTGCGCTTCTAAAATAACCACCTCTGCTCCCAGCCTTCGCCACACACTGCCCAACTCTAAACCAATTACACCGGCACCAATCACACCTATTTTATTAGGCACAGATTCAAACTCTAGCGCACCTGTTGAATCAACAATTAAATTATCGGTTAGTGGCGCAATCGATAATTCAATTGAACTTGAACCGCTGGCAATAATAATATTTTCTGCGCTGTAAATTGTTTTTTCGGAATCGTTTAACACTTCCACTTTTTTATCGGCAAGTAATCTTGCTGTGCCAAAAATGCTTTGTACTTTATTGGCTTTTAATAACGCAGAAATTCCCGATGTTAATTCAGAAACCACTTTGTCTTTTCTTGCCATCATGGTTTTTAAATCTAATTTTACCGAATCAAAATGAATACCATGTTGTGAAAAATGGTTATTGGCCTGCTCGTATAATTCAGACGATTGCAACAACGCTTTTGAAGGAATGCAGCCCACATTTAAACAGGTGCCACCCAAAGAGGCTTTGCCTTTTTTATTTATCCAGTTATCAATGCACGCCGTTTTAAGCCCCAGTTGTGCGCAGCGAATTGCTGCCACATATCCTGCGGGGCCGGCACCCATTATAATGACATCAAATTTTTCAGACATAATTAAACTCCCACAATGATTCGAGCAGGGTCTTCTAACACATCTTTAATAGTAACTAAAAATTGCACTGCTTCAGCGCCGTCAATTATTCGATGATCGTATGACAACGCTAAATACATCATTGGCTGCGCGATAATTTCATCATCAACAACCATCGCGCGTTGTTGTATTTTATGCATTCCCAAAATGCCACTTTGCGGTGGATTAATAATCGGCGTTGATAACATTGAACCAAACACGCCGCCGTTAGTTAACGAGAAAGTGCCCCCCGTCATGTCCTCAATTGTTAAGCGATTATTTTTGGCTTTATCAACTAAATCGGCAATGCCCATTTCAATTTCAGCCAAACTCATTTGCTCTGCATCGCGTAATATTGGCACAACCAAACCGCGTGGCGATGCAACCGCAACACCAATATCAAAAAATCCGTGGTACACGATATCGCCACCATCTATGGATGCATTCACGGCGGGGAATCGTTTTAAGGCTTCAATGGCCGCCTTTACAAAAAACGACATAAAACCTAATTTCACAGCGTATTTTTTTGCAAACACCTCTTTATATTTATTGCGCAAATCCATTACTGGTTGCATATTCACTTCATTAAATGTGGTGAGAATCGCCGCATTGTGCTGTGCATCCATTAAGCGTTCTGCAATGCGCGTGCGCAAACGTGTCATCGGTACGCGCTTTTCGATTCTTTCTTCTGCCGATGAACTTGACGCTAAATCGGACGATGAATTTGCGTGAAGCATTTTTTCTTGTGTCTGTTTCACTTGCGTCGTTTCCGGTTGATTTTTTTCAACTATTTCAAATTGTGCGGATGATTTACTTTTTTCTGATTGGTTTGTTGCCAATGTTTTTTGCATATAATCCTGCACATCTTCTTTTAATACTCGGCCATCTTTTCCGCTGCCAACGATGGCATTTTCATCTAGCTTATTTTCTGCGATCATTTTTTTCGCAGACGGCGTAATGATTTTTTCATTGGTATCATTCGTTGTCGTGCTTTGTATTTCTTGCTCCGTTAAAACAGCCAACAGTTGACCGGCTTCAACTACATCACCTTCTTGTTGTTTTATTTCGGTAATGATTCCATCTATCGGCGACGGCACTTCGAGCACGACTTTATCGGTTTCTAAATCAACTAATGATTCATCGCGATTAATACTATCGCCGACTTTTTTCCGCCATGTGACAATCGTCGCATCGGAAACAGATTCGGGTAAATCGGGTACTTTAACTTCAGTTGCCATTATAGCGTCCTGTTTTATTCTTGAGGTAAACCGAGTGCGTCTCGTATTAATTTTTTCTG
>UOFH01000006.1_pt1 | contig 25507 bp, 17 predicted proteins | sample 1988451 | NCBI WGS metagenome assembly UOFH01 (sample SAMEA4712194, study PRJEB27164) | hydrothermal vent metagenome | biome: marine basaltic hydrothermal vent biome; feature: marine hydrothermal vent; material: mineral | place: Pacific Ocean | collected 2011-06-14/2011-07-23 | depth 1689 m | reverse complement strand
CCCACATCTATTTGTAAATTTGTGATGCCACCCAAAGACGGTGCAACAATAATAGTTCGACTTAAATCTAATTGCGTTTTTTTAAGCGCGGCAATAGCAGAACGAATACGTGGATTTTTATTGCCTTTTTCACCCAGCGCCTGTTTTGCTTTCTCCAGTTGCGCATGCGCACTCATTAGCTGAGCCTCTGCCGCTTTAACTTTTGCACGCGCTTTGTCTCCATCAGATTCTGATAACACCTGCTGCTTTTCTAATTCATACACTCGTACACTTTGTACTTTCATGTGTTCTAAATTTGTTTCTGCTTCAACCACACCGGCCTGTGCGGTTGTTACTGTTGCTGTGCCCGCTCCGATTTTTTGCCCCGCCAACTCTAATGCAGACTCTGCATTTTCTACTGCCAGTTCATAATCAGCCGGATCAATTTTAAATAAAACATCACCCGGGTGCACCAGCTGATCTTTGTCTACATTTATTTCAATCACACGACCAGAGACCTGCGCAACAATGGGAACAACATAAGCCTGCACGCGCGCTTGATCTGTCCAAGGCGCGATTCGATCTGCGATGACATACCAAACGAATAAAAACATAACTACGTATAATACATATTTTGAAATTTTACGAACGGGGTCAGCTGTATTAACCTCAGAGGTATTACTTGCATCTTCTTTTTCTTTATCACTTTTTAATTTTTTTTCTGCCATTTTATTTCCTACAAGTTTTAACTTTACAAAATATTTTTATCATTACACCAGTGTTAATAAATTAGCACCTACATTTTTAGCAATCGCATCAAACTTCATTCACATCTTCATTCAACCATTTTATAAACAGTTCGTAACTTAACGCTAAAATTATTGCGCCAACAAATAAACCAATTATACCCGACATCATCATGCCACCAATCGCACCTAATAAAATAACTAACATTGGCGTTGCCATTCCACGACCTAAAAACAAGGGTTTTAAAAAGCCATCACTTGCACTAATGATTAAACAGTAAACTAAAAAGATAACCGCCGGAGTTGTTTCTGCAACTGAAAAAACATAAGCACTAACAAACCCTAAAACGAGTATTGGCGGTAATTGTGCGATAGCTAAAACAAGAACAACAATGGTCCATAAACCCCATGCGGGCACATCCATTACAATCATGCCCAGCGCTGAAAACGAAGCTTGAATCATAGCGACACCGAGCACACCCTGAGCCACACTGCGAATGGTGGCTTTGGCTAAATCGGTATATTCTTTTCCCATTTCAACATTGGTGAGTCGATTAAAAATTTTGATCGTGATTTTATAAGCACCTTCTGTGTTTGCCAATAAAATACCCGAAATAATAATAGACAACACAAACTGTAAAATAGTACCCGCCGCACCGGCTGCACCAGCAATAATTGTTTTACCGACTTTTTTTGTTTCGGCTTCATATTTAATTAATGTAGCTTCTAAATTATCTGACGCCTGCAACCATAGAGCGTGAGTTTTTTCGCCGATCAATGGCCACTCTTTTACGCTGTCATTCGGTGGGGGGATTTCTAAAGTACCAGCCTCATATCTTTCACTAATCACGGCAGAGGTTTCAATAACTGAATTTGAAATCATAATCGTTGGTGTAATTAATAACGCCAATGCAAGTAATGTATACACCACCGACGCTAATTTATTTTTATTGCCCATTGCCAATTTAAGTTTTATAAATAAAGGATAAACTGCAACCGCTATAATAGCTCCCCAAACAACAGGCAAGATAAATGGCTTAATTATATTGAAGCAGTAAATGGTGAGCAACACCAATAAACCGACACGAATAGCGGCTTCAATTGTGTTTTTTGTGAATTCAGTATTATTCATTTTTTACCTCTTAAATTTATTAGTAACCCATTACTTGAGAAAAAAACGCTCTACTTAATAAAAACGGGGGGTATTTAAATTTTTCATTACTTGTTTTCTTTATCTGATGTTATTGCCGATGTTTTTATTCCAATCAAACTTGCCACTAAAATAGCCATGTAAAACACACCCACTATCGCTTCCATATAAACCACAAAACGTGCTATTGGAATTTTAGGACTGATATCGCCATAACCTAACGTTGTTAACGTCACAAAACTGTAATACGCCACATCGGCAAAATTATCATACCAGAGCGTTTGCTCTAGCCCATTAAATGCATTGGGCATAGCTTGTGCAATCAGCAAATAGAGTAGTGTCCATATTAGCCCCATTAAAAGATAAATGCAGATTGCACCTACTATTTTATTGCCATCAATTGGTCCGGTAAATAACACCTGCTTTGCAGCCAACCATGTTGCCCACGAATAAAAAATAATTAACATAATTAAATGCAAATAATCCAAACCCGACACATCAAGAATAACCCCCAGAATAACAACCAATAAAACTGAGAACGTAAAACCTACTCCCGTATGAAACCACAAGCGCGATGAACGCAAGCCCATAATACCTGAAGCCAACGTAATAACCGTAACGGCCTGAAAAAAATGCTGCCCGAGTTTACTGGGAAACTGATCGACCAATGCCCCTACTAATAATAAGAATACCAATGAGATAACTAAATAAAGGAAATTGTTTTTTTCTGAAACGGGTTGCATAATTTTATACTTTATTCAATTTATATACTGACGTTATTCAGTATTCATTTTCACGACACTAACATTAGGTTATTCACAAGCGCCTTTTTTATAATTAACCACCTTCACATCTGCACATGCACTACAACCTGACGCATAGGTTTTAAGCTGTTTATTTTTCAGTGTTGCGCATACGGGCACATATTCCATTGTACAAACCTGTGGACGTGGCGATTCACAAATCGTTACTTCAATTTCAGCCTTATCCAACTTGCTTTTTTTATCACGAAAACGCTTTAATTCTTGCAATAACCAATCCCTTGATTTTATCGTTTTTTTATTTGGGCACGTTACTTCATAATAACTTCCACTCATAGTACTTTTTGTTGCCGCATATTTTATAAAGTCTTCTGTGCTTTTTATGTCATCTCGAAAGTAATCATATTTATTTTCAATATGTTTATATGATTTATCACCGCTATGCTCCGCGCCGTTTCGGTTTATTTTACACTGGCTATTTTTTACAAACTGCAATAAATGGGAAACTTCCTTTGCCTGATTTTTTGGTACATCCGCCTGCGCCGAGCCCGAACTAAATAAAAAAATTAAGTATAATATTTTTTTCATAATTTTCTCTTAATCTAAATTTTTAATCTAAAAAATAAAGCGCCTGTTACAACTGCGATTCAATTGGCATTAACGAGAAAAACCCTTGCCCGAAGCGCCGCCAAAAGTTTGTTTTTGGCTCTGTTGCATAATATATTTTTTTCTTGTTTTTTATTTCAACCCAATAAAGTTCACCCTGCTCTACTTCTATATCATTTATTTCAATGTTTTTATGTGCAATTTTAACTTCATAAGCCACATCACCAACAGACTCGTCAAATACACTTTGCGCTATAAGGTTTGCCATTTTTGGCACATCATAAACCACACCAACTTCTGAATTTATATTCGATGAACGCTGATCAAAATTAAACGAGCCTATAAATACCTGCTCTCGATCAAATATATAAGTTTTTGCATGTAGTGCACTCTTGGCTTTCTCCCCCCTCCTTAATGATTTACTTGTTTGGGTTTTAATTTTTGTTTTCAACTCATACAATTTTACTCCTCCTTCTAGCAAATCATAACGTCGTCTTGAGTACCCAGACTGCGCCATTAATCCATCTGTTGATGCTAGCGAATTAGTTATCACTTTAACCTTAATGCCTTTTTTTACCATCTCAGTTAAATAATCAACTCCATTTTTACCCGGCACAAAATACGGTGAAATTATTTCAAAACTTTTATGTATTTTTTCTACATAAGGTTCAAGTTTAGATTTAAGGTAATCAACCTCTTCTGCCGATTTCCCCAATGCTTTCAATGGGCTGTCATATATAACATGCACTTCACCATCAAAAACCAGCGACTGCTTACTTTGCGGAAGCTCCCCCTTCTCGATGCTTTGATACATATCCGAATCTTTTACATCTAAATGATATTTTGAATTTTCTTTTGTTTGTACAAATTCATTTAATTTTTTTCTATGTGATTCGAGTTCATTCTGCGTCGCCTTATTATGGTCAAAAGCCGTAACTGGGTAAACTACCTTACTGTTCCAGTATAAATCAAACTGCGCACCTATCTCATTCACAACGGGACCAATTGCCATTACATCTATATCTTCGAAGTTGCTATTTTCATCTGCTGAAAAATATTCATTGCCAATATTTCGCCCACCAATAATCGTAAACTGATTATCAACTGTAAATGATTTGTTATGCATTCGCCGATTTATGCGCCGCGGATTCATAAGATAACTGGTGGTTCGAAACCCCCTGCTTGCAAACGGATTAAACAAACGAACGGCTATATTTTTATGCTGGTCGATGGCATATAAAAGTGATTCTGTTTCACTATTTATGGGCATATCATCTAGCAATATTCGCACGCGCACACCTTTGTCTGCCGCAACGATTAACCCATTAAATAATAATTTTCCAATTAGATCTGAGTGCCAAATATAATATTGCACATCAATAGTTTTTTCAGCTGAAGCCAATAATGCGGCACGCGCCACATAAGCATCGACTCCATCACTAATGAGATACATTTTTGAATTTTTCTTATTTTCATTTTGCATATTTTTTTGCACTTCCTTAAATTTTTTACCCAGCAGCGTATCGTCTGTATCGTCAATTACATAACTTGGAGGTGCTTCAAAATCAGTAGGGAGTTGTGCGCAGGCAGGCAGTAATACGATGATGCAGACAAACGATATTTTTATAATATTTTGCTGCATTAGCCCAATCCTTTATAGAAAATAAACAATGGTAGTTTAAGCTATTTATTTTATAAGGTGCAATGAATAATAATGAGATGATTTTATGAATTTGATTTGCAAATTGCAATGCAGTATAAATATTATTTTCTAATTAGAAATAAAATAAAATATATTTATTGGAAGAATTTTATGTTGAACAGATAAAAATAAGCCTATTTATTTTTATCTGTTCTTAATGTTATTTAATGCTACAACTTAACCTTTTTTCATTAAGTCGAAAAATTCATTATTGGTTTTGGTTCTTGATAAACGCTCCAACATAAATTCGATTGCAGATGTCTCATCCATTGGATGCAATACTTTGCGTAACACCCACATCATTTGCAGTTCTTCAGGGTCGGTTAGTTTTTCTTCACGACGCGTACCCGAGCGATTAATATTAATACCGGGATAAATACGCTTTTCAGTAATCTTACGATCAAGATGTATTTCTGAATTACCTGTGCCTTTGAATTCTTCGTAAATCACTTCGTCCATTTTTGATCCGGTGTCGACTAATGCGGTAGCAAGAATAGTAATGCTGCCACCTTCTTCAATATTTCGTGCCGCACCAAAAAACCGTTTTGGGCGATGCAATGCGTGTGCATCAACACCGCCGGTTAACACTTTACCCGATGACGGAATGACCGTGTTATAAGCACGCGCTAAACGTGTAATAGAATCCAATAAAATAACCACGTCTTTTTTATGTTCAGCTAAGCGCTTGGCTTTTTCGATAACCATTTCAGCTACTTGCACGTGACGACTAGCGGGCTCGTCAAATGTAGATGAGACCACTTCACCGCATACCATGCGTTGCATTTCGGTGACTTCTTCTGGGCGCTCATCGATGAGTAAAACAATTAAATAACATTCAGGGTGATTGGCTGCAATTGACTGAGCAAGATTACTCAACAGCATCGTTTTACCGGCTTTAGGTGGCGATACAATTAACCCACGCTGACCTTTACCGATGGGTGCAACTAAATCAATAATACGCCCCGTGATATCTTCTGAGCTGCCGTTGCCTCGCTCTAAGCTTAAACGCTCTTCGGGGTGTAACGGCGTTAAATTTTCAAACGCTATTTTATTTTTTGCTTGCTCAGGTGGATCAAAATTAATCGTATCCACTTTAAGCATGGCGAAGTAACGCTCGCTATCTTTTGGTGGTCTAATTTTTCCAGCTAACGTGTCGCCCGTTCGTAACCCAAAACGCCTAATTTGGCTGGGTGAAACATAAATGTCATCTGGCCCCGCTAAATATGAACCTTCTGCTGAGCGTAAAAAGCCGAAGCCGTCTTGTAATATTTCAAGCACACCATCGCCAAAAATATCTTCACCGCTTTTCGCGTGCGCTTTTAGTATGGCAAAAAAAATGTCCTGTTTTTTAGCGCGAGCCAGATTTTCCAATTTCATGGTCTGGGCGATTTCAACAAGTTCAGCGGAGGGTTTTTTCTTTAATTCAGTTAGATTCATAGTTGGATTTTTTTTTGACGAATTGGGATTGGATTAATATATAGTTTAAATAGAAATAGTTTTTTGACTTTAATGAATTGGTTTTTATTTACGCTTTATATTAGCTAATTTTAAATATTGATTTTTTAAATGTTAATTTAGTACAGACTGGATTAATTGGTGTCTGATTTTTTAGATCGTATTTTAGGTCGGCTAAGAATTTGCCGGCTACGATTAATTTACTAAAAGGACTTTAGCACACAATTTTCGGAACGTCTACATTTTAGTAAACGCCCGAATATTGGAAACAGCCGTTTAAATATTACTATCTAAAAATGCCGTGAGTTGTGATTTGGATAATGCGCCCACTTTGGTCGCTTCCACTTCACCACCTTTAAACAGCATTAATGTGGGAATGCCACGAATACCAAACTTAGGGGGGGTGCCGGGATTTTCATCAATGTTCAGTTTTGTAATTTTTACCTTGCCGTCGTAAGAGCCGGCAATTTCTTCGAGTATGGGGGCAATCATTTTGCACGGGCCACACCACTCTGCCCAGTAATCGACGAGCACGGGCACATCAGATTTTAATACTTCGCTTTCAAAACTGTCATCAGATACATGAATGATCTCACTCACAGTGTTTAACCTCCGGGTTGGGATTACCTCTTTAGTCGCTTAGTTTGAATAACAAACAGGCGCTATAAAATAGGTAGATTAATATATTTTCGATAAAAACTATCTTAACTAATTTTACACATTTGTACAGTTCGACCGCATACTATATGCTTAGGGCATGAGCACACATCTAACTGATCAAAGATTCGATCAATATAAATTACCTGAGTCACTTCTGCAAGGATTGAATCAGGCCGGATTCCAACAATGCACCCCGATTCAAGCAGACAGCCTCCCTATTTCACTGGGCGGGCGAGATGTTGCGGGCGAGGCGCAAACCGGCACGGGCAAGACCATCGCCTTTTTAGTTGCCGTGTACAATAAGCTGCTAACCGAGCCTGCACCGGAGCATCGAAAACCCAATCAACCCCGCGCATTAATTCTTGCGCCCACCCGCGAGTTAGCCATTCAAATTCATAAAGACGCCAAACTCATTGGCAAAAATACCGGTTTGAAACTGGCGCTCATTTATGGTGGCACGGATTACGACCAACAAAAACAATCGATTGCCGATGGCGTGGATATTCTGATTGGCACACCGGGGCGCTTAATCGACTTTTTTAAACAGCACATTTACAACTTAAAAATGGTGCAGTCGCTGGTGTTAGATGAAGCCGACCGGATGTTTGATTTAGGTTTTATCAACGACATTCGTTATTTAATTCGTCGCTGCCCCGAACCCACTCAACGTCTAAGTATGTTGTTTTCTGCCACCTTATCGTTTCGCGTGCAGGAATTAGCCTATGAATTAATGAATGCACCCAAGCACATTAAAATAAAATCGGAAAACCGCACCGCCGATAAAATTGAAGAACGCGTTTACTACCCCGCCAACGATGAAAAAATTCCGCTGCTAATTGGTTTAATCCAAAAAGAAAAACCCACGCGCAGCATTGTATTTGTTAACACCAAACGGGTTGCTGATAATATTAATGCGTGGCTAACAGGCAACGATATGCCACCGGCTATTTTATCCGGCGATGTACCACAGAAAAAACGCCAAAGTTTGTTAAAGCAATTTCAAGATGGTGAAAGCACCATTTTAGTGGCCACCGATGTTGCAGCACGCGGTTTGCATATTCCCGAAGTAAGCCATGTGTTTAATTTTGATTTACCGCAAATGGCCGAAGATTACGTGCATCGCATTGGACGCACCGCACGCGCCGGCGCATCGGGCACGGCAATTAGTTTTGCCTGCGAAGATTACGCACACTACTTGCCTGAAATTGAAGAGTACATCACACACAGCATTCCCAACGAAAGTGTGTCGAGTGAGTTGCTGGTAGAGTTAAAACCCAAAGCGAAAGTGGAACGTTACGGCGGGCAAAATAATCGCCACGGGCATCGCCAGGGTAACCGCAGCGGCAATAGAAACCAGCAGGGTTCTCGGCACCATAATCGTAATAGCAGTCAGCATAAGCAACATAATCCGCACCAAGCTAAGAAGGCGAGTTCGGATGGTTGATTTGAGAAGTTTTTTTAAAACAACTAAATAAAATTTCTAAACTCAAAAAACACAAAAAGACAACGCGAATGCACGCTAATAGCCGCTAAAAAACATTAATGCTTTATATTGCGTACTTAGCGGTCATTTGCGTTTTTAGCGTTGTCTTTTTCTTTTCAACTATTTTATGGGCTCACAGAGCACCTGCCTCAAGCCTAAAACAAGTGTATTCAGTATTCTTATCTCAATAGTATTTAACCCATGCTAATCGAAATCACCCTCTACCTTTTACTCGGCGCATTTGTCGGCATACTTGCCGGTTTACTCGGCGTGGGTGGTGGTTTAATTATTGTGCCGGTATTAGCCGCAGTATTTTTTTACAACGCTTTTCCCGCTGAAATTATTATGCATTTAGCGTTGGGCGCATCGCTCGCCAGTATTTTATTCACGTCTATTTCTTCTGTTTACAGCCATCACCAACATCGGGCAGTAAACTGGCATCGCGCATTAAAACTCACACCGGGAATTTTATTGGGCGCGTGGTTTGGGGGATTGCTGGCGGGGAAATTAAGCAGCGAGATTTTAAAACCGACCTTTGCGGTGTTTGAATTGCTGGTTGCGTTTTATATGCTTTGGGGCGCTAAAGCCCGCAATCACAATGCGACGCCTTCGGTATTTAACTTTAGCTTTAGTGGCGCTGTGATTGGTTTTATCTCGTCCATTGTCGGCATTGGTGGTGGCACTTTAACGGTGCCCTGGCTGATGTGGCACGGCAGCAGCATTCACAAAGCCATTGCCACTTCTGCTGCGGTGGGTTTTCCAATTGCACTGGGCGGCACGTTGAGTTATTTATATGCGGGATGGAATCATTCTTTAGAAATCAAGGGCTCAACCTGACCCCTAGATTTTTATTTTTTCTTTTTTTAATTGCTTTATAATTTGTTTAATGAAAATACGTCTCAGCTTTCACCGCTGCCCTTTAATCCCGTGTATTTTCCGCCCACTTATCACAAATTTCTTTTGTATCATCACTTGGCCCAGCCCCACCATAATCTGCAAATTCCTTTATATAAATAATTTTATTATTATTTTTTATATATGCATAATACGTAGTTTCTGTACTCCTATGTACAACTAAATTTGTCCCTGTTTCTGGCCAATCAACTATATATTTAAGTAAGGACAATAGACCTTTATCTAACGTCTCACAAGTTTTCCATTTATGCTCCTTTGCATCTGTATATGTTAATTTAGGGAAATCATACAAATAATACGAATACCCATTACCGCTTCCCCCTGACACGAGAAAGGAATAATACTTAACACCATCAATTTTTGGTAATAAAAGCGAAGATAGTGTATTCCAAAAATATATAGTTATGAGAACACACACCATGATTATAATTTTTTTCATTTAAATTATTTACTATAGATCCGCGTCAATGTATTTGTATTGATTCTATTTGGATAAAGGACAAAACCACCCGCTGCTGGTGCAGGAAAAATATTAAACGGCTGCCCTCCAAAGCTATCCATTAAAGAACTGCCAAATCGAGTACCAAGCTCACCCGAAAGCGTACGATTTTCAAGTAACCTTTCATTTGGGTCAATCAAATTACTGAAAAAATTATCTCTGAAACTTATTTCCTGACTTTCAAAATCAAATCTATCTACACTTCCTATTGACGCATCAGGGTTCAATCTTCCGATTCCCAAATCAAATTCAGGGGAAACTCGAGGGTCCGGAAAGTTTGCCAATCTACTTGTTTCTTCTGGGGTTAAGAAAAAATCAGCTCCGTTACCAAAGAAGGCGCTTTCTACCAATCGAGTCTCAAGTGGACTAATGCCTCCACCTCCCACTGAGATTGCTGTCGTCATAATAGCTACACCAACATCACGTCGGTCAATAAGTTCAATTCCAAAACATGCAACACATGCGCCAAATCCCTCCAACCCTGTTGGATCCCTAAAGTTCAACGGATTATTATTCACATAAGCATAAAAGTTAATCCCAGCCTCAAAACCCAACGGATCCTCTGAAATAAAACGCCCATCTGACGGATCATAATACCGCGCACGGTAGTACATCAATCCACTGTTATCATTCTCGCGACCTGTGAAACCCAGTGAAAAGGCATCATTTCCTGTTCCACCGGAACTGGTTCCAAATGGCGTGTACGCTCTCGTTGTCAATACGTTACCAGTATGATCCGTTTCAGCTATTACACTATTCACCTGATCATGATGGAAGTTTTTATTAAGCAACTTACCCGTGATGCTGTCTTTTTCAAAGCCATTAATAATTTCATCTACAACAACTCCCCTCAGGTAACGTGACACCAAGTTGTCTTGCTCATCGTAAACCGCCTCCAAATTTTCACCTTCAAGGTAGTAATTACGATCACCCAATATGTAGGTTCGCTGTATTCGATATCCATTGGGGTCGTAGGCGAATGTGTGCGTAGTAGTGCCAACGGTAGACACCTCTGTCATAAGTCGTTTCTGGTTGTATGTATATTCACCTATCAAGCGGTCTGTGCTGCTCCTACGCTCTATACGACTTCCGTTGTCATCATAAACATAACTTTTCAGAATATTGCCACTGGCATCCCTGACTTCATCTAAGCGGTTACCACTGTTATTGTAGTGATAACTGAATGTCAGGGTTATCAGATTTGTAGGAGATCCAAAATTGAACGTGGCCGTTTGCCTGTTACCTACACCATCATAACTGTAAGCGAGGTCTTGCACGTCATTTGAAGAGTCTACCGTGACTAAACGATATACTGGATCATATCCATAATTGGTGCTTGTTCCTCCGGTTATGGAGATACTTGTGATATTACCCACGGAGTCGTGATCATAGCTACGCTCATCTATTGCTGAGCCACTGGCACTGCGTTGTGCCATTTTAATTAGATAACCGTCTTTGTCGTAGGTATATAACGTGGCTGCACCGTTAGATAATATACGACTAAGCAGACGCCCTGCGGCATCATAGTGATATGAGGCCTGTAAAAAATCGGCATTAGCCATAGCGACCAGGCGGTTAGTATCATCATAGGTATATTGGGTGAGCTTACCCTGATAATCGGTTTTGCTGGTTACATTGCCCACGACATCATAAGTCCATGATAACGATCTACCCGTACGCGAATCGGTTTTACGCGTCATGCGCTGTTGGTTGTCGTAATCGTAAGTGTAGCTGACATCATCATTGGCAATAGTGACCAGCTCATTGTATTGATTATATGTGGCTGTTTGCGTTGTGCCATCGGCTAGATACTCCAATAGTGTTGCGCGGTTCGCCCTGTCATATGTTGTGCGCACTGTTTCGCCATTGCGATCGGTTGCTGTGAGACGGTTACCTAGCTCGTCGTAGGTAAAGCTGCTTACTTTGTCGGCGGGCACCTCTATTATGGGGTCTATCACTTGAATCAGGCGTCCCATATCATCGTAAATAAATTGGGTTAGCTGATTAAGTGGATCCATGACACTGGTTAAGTTGCCTTGAAGGTCGTAGGTGTATTGCGTCACTTCGTTATTGGCATTGGTTTCGCTTATTAGCCGATTAAACTCATCGTACTGATTATATACACTGCCACCTTGCGTGTTTACGGGTTGCGTACCCGCTACCGCATTGGCATCACGTGACAAAATGACATTGCCATTCCCATCATACTGATCGATACGTGTAACTCGACCTTCTGGGCTTGTAATTTGCGTTGCTCTGCCCAAAGCATTGTATTGTGTGCGTACCGTGTTGCCATTGGCATCGGTAACGCCCACAACACGACCCGCCAAATCGTACTGGGTTTTAACGCTGTAGTCATTTTCATTGGTGATTTTTACTAAACGACCATTTTTATCGTACTCATTTTGCAGGCTCTGCCCTCGTGCATTGGTAATTTTTGTAACATTACCCATTTCATCATATTTGTACGTTACAAGATCACCATTAATATTGGCTTGTGTACTTAGGCGATCAAATGCGTCATAAGTGCTTATTGATGTTATGCAGGTGTGGTGATTGGGGTACGCGGCATCTACTGTGCAACTATCATGTATCGCTCTGTCTCCCACCCCTTTTAAAGCAAATCGCGTAATCATACGACTAACTTTACCATTGGCATCGTAAACTGTTTCTGAAATATTACCCAACGAATCAGTTATCTTTACCACTCGACTTAAATTGTCATATTCATAGCTTGTTGTTAATGACACTTGAGTTGCGTCTGTCGCACTGGCACGACGACTTACGGTTTCTGACTGAAGACGCCATAGGTTATCGTATGCTTGCTGGACAGTTGAGCTAGCACCACTGGTTGCACCTGAAGTCACTTTATTTAATGTAAATCCATTGGCGTCGTATGCATAGGTTATATCTGCTATGCGTTTACGAGTAGGTGTCGCAGGATCAATTAACTCTTCGATGCGTTTAATCGTGCCATCTGCATAGTATTGATATTGCGCCAACACAGCATTACTTTGCGCTACGCCATTAACCGTTGCTTGCGGCATCACCACACGTCGTAGTTTACCTGCTAATGCACCTGTCGCTGCATCTGTTGTTGTGTAGTACTCACTCAATGTACGTATATTATTTTTATCTTTTGCATCTGTTATTTGGTCATAGATACCGTAGGTGTAATCTATCGTATTACCCAATGCATCCTGTTCACGTGTAACCTGGCCATATGTATCGGTAGCCGCACCCGTTAAAGTGCGAGCATTGTTATAAGAATACGTTGTTGTATTGCCTAATGCATCACGTTTTAAATAGCGTAACCCATCCTCATTATTTTCAAACAACTTTATGGCTTTGTCCGGTTCAACCAGTTTTATCAGCGCGCCATTAGTATCGTAGTAATGCTCAGTAATATAGCCACGCGGATTAGTAATGCGCGTACGCTTTCTAAATAAGTCATAGGTTAATGATTCTTCATTACCCAACTGATCTATGTAGTTATAAGCCTGATCATTTTCATAGTAACCAAAGGTCATGCTATTTTTAACACCGCCTCTATCTTGCGGTTTAATAATATCCTTCAGTAAATCTGTGCCCGCATCATAGGTGTAAGCCATGCTATCGCCCAGCGGGTTTACTACGCCAACTAGTTGACCTAGCGCATTGTATGTATATCGCCATACGCGCCCCGTCCAATCAGTAATCGTATTAATGCTGTTTAGATTTACACCACTGGTGTAATAACTTAACGTTAACCCCGTACGACCACTTATGCCGGTGTTATCCGTAATTCGTGTTAAGTTATTACCTGTATATGCAAAATTCAGCTCATTACCATAAGCATCCTGTATTTGAGCTAAACGCGCGGTATTTCCAGGAATTTTTAAATCACCACCACTGAATATATATTGCGTGCCATTACGAAAAGTTAATGTGTATTGGCCTACTGCTGGAGTGTCTAGCTGCAGCGAATCAAAGTTCATATGCGGCGGCGTAACGGCATACGTGGCCGCCACATCATCAACTAAATAGTTGGCTTCACCACCACGCTCATCTATGTAGGTAATAGATGACGTTGTTCCATTGCTGTTCTCTGGCGCTTGCGCCGCTGTGAAATTGGGATTTTGTCCATAATCATTCGCGATTAAGCGCATATTATATGAATGCGTCCAACCTTTACTTAATGGCGTGTTAGTTGCGTTAGGCGTAGTTGTTTGGTCTGAATTATAAGTGCGGGTAAGCGCATAATTTAAACCACGACCGCTAATAACAATATCGGTTTCATCGTGATACATATTACCGGTTACGGTACTAACAGGATCGACTGTAGACGGTGTACGCACCACATCGTTATTAGTAACTGAAACCAGATTAAAATTATTGAACACTTCATTATTAAATTCTGCGCTGGTCGCCGGCTCAACCGTGTCTTCTGCCGTTACATAGCCGCCGCCGGCAACTAAACGATTACTATGATTAACAATCGCATATGTGGACGAAGCTATATCTGGATCACTAAATGTATTTTTAATATAAACATTAAACAGGTAGTTAGGCCCCTGACTAAAGCGTGTTGGCATTTGATATTGCTGCCAAACCGTCGGCGCTTCCAATAAAAAATACATGTCACTGCGTAGCGTTTTCATAAACGCAGTGTCGTATTCGTTAATGCCAATTGTATTTGCACGATACGCGTGCGTGCTAGGGTTAAAACCTTTATTGATATCGACAAAGTCAACAAACTGAGTCAGATTACTTTGCGATATTGTGGTGTCAAAGCAACCCTGTAAATTGGTTAATAGTGGAGTAGGCGCAGCTGTAAAAGAGGTTCCGTTACAAGTCATCGTGACATCATCGGACACATCTACTTGCGCTATAAACGTACCAACACCTAAAGTTGAGGTAACAAATTCTATGGTTAATGCATATACCCCATCTGCATGTTGTGATGTTTCAGATAATACAAACTGCCAGGTATCCCCGTTCAACTGGGTAAAACTATCCAGATTAAATCCCGCTGGACTGCCACTTTGGACAAGTGCATTTATTACTGTAATACCCGTAAAGCCAGACACATTTCTTACTACGCCCGTTTTTAATTGCCCTTCGGATGGCTGTAATGCTATAAGCTGATTTTCCAATCCATCTATACTGCCTACATAAGCGTCTAAACCATTAGCACTATTATAATTTACCCAACTTGCGCGCAAATCTGTAGCTTGCAAAGAGCTTGCATCAGGAAACACCATGTCAAAACTTTCATTTGCTACCGCGCCATTGTAACTCCATGTAACAAGTTTTTTTCCAAACAGTGATCGCTGATTACGCTTAAACCCTGCCGGCTCAGCACCTATAGAGAAGCCCAACGAGCTAATAGCACTGGGAAATGTATTAGTAACAGGCGTTACGTTTGCATTGTAGTTCACATCAAGAAGCTGCTCGCCACTCGCCATTGCCAGCTGAATACCACGCATAGTTGATATAGCATCATAACCCGTAATTTCCTGCCATATTTCGTGTTCTAAGGATGAGCCTATGTGCCCCAAAAATTTAAAGGTTTCATTTGAATATACCTCAGGCTGATCAATTTCCCAGCTACCATTAATACGTAAACCTTTTAAATCTATTAACAAACCTCCAGGTGTAACGGCGAAGGGCACATTGTCTAGATATTCAACTTCGAAGGTTGTACTAACTACACCCAGGTAAGCGGCAACCGGTGAAATAATGCCTTTAAGGCGACTATATCGCTGTGATTCTTCGCGCATCCTCGTGTAATACACTGACTCTGCTACATGCAGCAACCCACCGGTTAATGCATCCTGAGCAGCTAGATGATTTAATAATAATGTATCTCCCGAATCCGCCACACCATCACCATTTTCATCCACGTACGCGCTTCCTGCAGGGCCTATTGCACCAGCATTATCCACTACAATCTGAAACTCATCATTAGCCGCTAATAGTTTTTCATATGCGCGTTTAACTTGAGTCCAATTAGATGTTTCTCCACCGCTTGCTATTAAATAGTATCCGCCAAACGTTAGGTTTGAATAATTGACTTTAACGGGCGCATCAGCAGGCGCGATATCTACGGTTAACTCAACATCCATAGGCGTTCCAATTTGGATTACCGTGCTTACGCCCCCACATATAAATGTTATTGTGCCTCCTGCAGATATTGATGAGCCAACTTGCACACCATCTAGACGGTGTGCAAATATTTTTGTTGTCCCATTTTGAAACATTGTTAATGTTAGTTTTTTAGTACTTAACTCTGCCAAAGAAACCCTGTATGTAGGCAAGCCTATAGCAGTACAACCTGGCAACTGCATTGTCGATGTTAAATATTTTGTCCAATCTACTGTATTAGCTGCATCATAATCAGCTATCGAGTCATAACGCGTTACCGCACCAACAACGTCATACGGTAAAGACGCCGGTAACACACCGCTCTCATCTTTTATGACTTCACCGCTATCTAATACATCCTCTAGTGTCACACCGGGATGATTTGCACGCAAGAAAACAAGCGCCTGTTCTTCGAATATTTCTAATGGGTTTTTATTTTTTAGGCCTGCTTTGAAATTTGCACTTGTGGGATTCTCCGCATTGTAATATGCATCATAATCAAAATTTAAATCGCGTAACAACATGCGGTATGTATTTTTATATTTTTTCTGTTTGTATGAGGCGTCTAATGAAACCCACTTACAACTTCCCCCTGCAGTTACGCAGGCAATAGACGAGCTGCTATTATTTCCTGCTCGGTAATTATCATAATCAACTAAAGCCTCTACCCAAACATGTTGAAAGACAACATCGACAGGATCTGTATCATTTATGTTTTGCACACCCTGATCACGCATAATTGACACCGCTAAATCATTATTTATAACACCCAACCAATTAGCAAGCTGGGATTTTTTAAGCTTTATATCTCCTACCGTATATCTGGCTTTTATTCCTTGAGAGCGCAACATTGCAATAAGTGAAGATGCTAAATCAACATCATTTCCTCTCAGTGATAAAACTGAGTTTAATGAGTTACTACGTGAACCATGGTACAACGCATATTCAGCATTATTTCTTAGATACTCGTATATTTCTACAGGGCTACCTAACTCCGTTGCTTTTTGCCCAACGGTGAGCGCTTCACCCGTTACATATAAAACCTCTTTGGTTTCACATAACTGAGTATCCACCGTCGCATCTAGGCAATCTGCTGCGTGTAAGTTTAAGGAAAACAACAACCCAGCTAAACTTAATAAACTTTTTTTCATCTTACTTTCCCTGCTCTCTTATTTACGGTGCTTAGTTATTGTATGGAAGGTTGGCTCTAACTCTTCAGTCGACAAGTCAGGTTTTTGTAATATCAGCTGCTCTTTTAATGCTGTTATTTCTGCCAAACCAACAGACTCTGCTACCTGCATATTGCTTAATTTGGTCTCTATATTTTTTATCACTTTTATTACGTGTTCATTGCGCTTATCTTTATGCGTTTTCTTTTTCCAAAAACGAAATGCACTCGGCAATTTATCTTCAACTTTAACTCTTTCAGCCGTTAACTTAGATCTCGCTTCACTCAATCTTAATGACCTTTTGTGCTTAAATTTATGTATTTTATTTTCGTACTTGTTTAGCGAAGAATGATGCGAGATCGTTTTCCCATTTAACTTTACTTGTGTAACTTTTGTTAAATCATTAGTGCTTTCAAGCTTGACCTGCCTCATAGCTTTAACCTGCGCAGACTCAAGAGCTTGAAGTGTATTTTGAATGTTTTCTATTCGTTTACGCTCAGGCTCTAGCTCTTTATCTATTTTTATTTTTTCATTTGCACGTGATCTAATTAACGCACGAGATAAAAAACGAATTTCTTTTAACTCTGATGATGTGAACTCATTCGTTTCTGCAAGCACCTGACTTTGTGATACGGCACCCGCTATTATCAAGCACATTATTCCATTTATTATTGGCTTACTATTCATTTTTTATCTCTAATATTTATATAATTTGATGACTTATTTTCACACTGTGTGATTTTTATAATTCATAATAAATTCAACGAGTTTTTTTCATTACAGGCGTAATATCGGTTACTGCATTACCTGCCATATCTATATACTGTCCACTCACTAATTGAATTGAATTTTGCCAATTTTGATCGGTTACTACAGAAACATTAGCTCCCCTCGTATCTCTCCAAATGATATTAAACCTCGCACTACGAAATGGACTACTCCCACCCAGATCTATTTCTGAAACACCGACTACTGTTCGGTTAGTTGTCAAAAAACCATTTGGATTAAGCAGGGTAACGGTTATTTGACTTGTGCCATCACCTAAATCTGTTGTCGTTGACATCAGCTGAACATTAGGATCATGATTAGCTGGCACAACTTTTAACTTGGTTGCAAAATCTGCTTGGGTGTAAACAAATGTAAAACTTCCACCGGCAAAATCTGCAGAAGGCACAGCCGATGGTGCAATTATAATTTGCGGCAATGGCTCAATAGCTCTTACGGGGTCATAACTTATTGGGCCAACATAATTCAGCGTATTAGGCGCACCCTGTCCCGCTATAATCTCAATTCCTACCGACCCTAGATCCCCATTTTCCCACGGAAACTGAAGTCCTGCACTTGTATACCTTACATCCTGATCTATTTGCTCTGCTGAGCTAGCCGAAATGGAAGCTGCACCTAGAGCCAAAGTTGGTAATACTCCGGTTACAGGGTCAACCAAATCTATAATTGCTACCCACTGACCTATCATCGGCGGTGTATACGCAGATGGCCTTGCACCCCCACCTACTGGAGAACTGGACTCAAAGATATATTCACTGGCATGGTCTGGATAAACACGAAACAACCTTCTTAACGTCACTGGATAGCTATTTAAAGCTGAGTCGGTTATTGAAATTGCTATATTTTCTTTTTTTAGAACCTCAACCAAAGCATTACTTTCCTCTGTTCCGCCTAACGCTATAGACACGGTGTCACCGGTACGCGCATAACTCGACATGGACTGCATACTTGCACAGCCTGAAAAAAGTACCGCAACTAAACCTAAAAATATAATTCCATGCATGTTCTTAATGATTTTCATTTTACTGCACTCCCAGCACTAGTTGCTGTAATAATAAGATATCTGAAATAGTTATTTGGCCATCTGGCGCATTTGCAGGGTAAAGATCTCCCCGCGCTATTGATTCCGCATCGAGCGTTAGGTTACCCAGTAAATGTTGTTGCGATAATAAAATATCTGCCAGTGCTATCTGACCATCTCCATTAACATCCCCGCAAACCATATCCGAACCATCGCCATCCTGATCTATACCATCACCACATATTTCAGGTGCGCCAGGATAAAGCGTATTGTCAAAATCATTCCAGTCACCTTGCGCAACCGTAAAACCGTCGCCATCAATATCGCTATCACAGACATCTCCAAACGCATCACCATCTAAATTTGCCTGCGCTGGATTTGAAATCAACGGGCAATTATCTGTAGCTTCAACAATGCCATCACTATCCGAATCAACAATAATAGTTACACCCACTAACGATGATGTATCAGTGCTTGCATTAACCTGTACAACCGTCAGATTTGTTGCACCACTTAAGCCAACGAGCGACAGTACATCGCTACTTCTTAAATCTAGAGACGTTATATCCAGCAACTCACCCTGCACTATATTGTCAAATGCGTTATTGCCTAATTGCGCATTAATAATTGAACGCAAACTTTGGTCGGTAATACCCGCTGACTGCTGGAGATTATTTGCATCCATTCCCAACACAGCAGATAACATGCGCGTAACAACTGAAGTTGTATAAACATCACTCCAATCACCCGCTACCGACTGGCGCGATAAAAGCACTGTAATAATTTGATCAACTCGCACAGACAGCTCTTGTGACTTAAACAGCGCCAATGCCGTTTGTGCTAAAACTAGACTACTGCTTGTATCTGGTGTGGCAAGAATAAAAGACGTGGAATTGGTTAGCATCGTTGTAACCAAAGCATTAGAAGAATTAAGGGACGCTAGAATTGTATGCACGTATGCACTAATCCACGGATCAGAAACACTAGCATTTACGAGAGACCACCCACCATCTGCCAGTTGATTTGTTGACAAGAAATTAATAGCACCTGTTTGTCCTGACACATTGCTACCGCTTACTGATAAAGCGTTTAAAACTAACACGGTATCTAAAGCGCTACTTTTATAATTTTCACTTATTCCCCAGCCATCTTGAGCCGGCTCTTGTTTTGCTATTTGCAAATAATTTAAATCATCAACAAGGTTATTTCCGCGATCATTCAGGCTTGTTATTTTCCTAGATACAAAATCAACATTTGAGGCCTGATGATTTTCTAACCATGCAATACCGGCGTAATATGCGACATTATATTCACCTGATTTTTTTAAAGCCTCTACAACATTCGTCGTAATTAAATAATGAATATTGTCATTCGCCCCCCAACTTCCATCTGCGTTTTGCTGAGATTCAATCCAAGGAATTGCATTTTCCAATGCGGCCCGATTTGCCACTACATCCGACAATAAATTATTCGACACTACCAATAAAACAGCACCAATACTGCAACAAAACTTTCGTCGATTACTTTTTTTCATTCTCATTTCCTGTCGCCATTTCTTATAGACGTTAACGTCCACAACCTGAAAACTATTCATGTTTTTATTTTTAAATCTTATAGACTAATAAAAAAGCACCTAACGAATGCTCTTTATATAATATGAGATTTTTTACTTAATTATTTTGGGTTATTTAAAAAGCAGATCAGCACAAACATATCCTTTTTGTTATATTTATATTTATCGCTACACCCCTTCCCTAAACCAAGGCGCTTCCACGACAATCCTTCAATAACTATAACTAACTAAATCACTCTCTGTCAACATGAATGAAAAATATAAATTCATTTTTTAGTGACTTTTTACACATAAAGTTACTTCAGTAATTTTATGTGTACCAACCACTATTTAAAGAACATAAACACACAAGCCAAGCGTCATACTTTATTTTTTAAAAGCCCATCATTAACAGAGAAAAAACAATTAGCCCCGTCTTAACTAAAAAAATAAAATAAAAATAAACGCTTGATAGCTAATGTTTTTATGTAAAACAAAGATAAAAAAACAGCATGTTTTTAAATTTACTTTTAAGAGCAGCCAACATTAATTAAATACACTCTTGTTTATTTTTTTATTTACCGAAAAGCAAAAACCCATTAACGAATACAAATACAACCACTCCCTTTACAGCCCTTAAAATCGTCCATTAGTCACAACCACATGCTGACTAAATCTAGACTAGAATAACAAATTAGCTCTTAACATATTAACCACCTTTATTTAATTCATTATTAATTATCTATTGTTTTTATGGACTTCATTTAAAAAACAAGCATAAGTAAAACACTTAAAATCACTTTCCATGACGACTGCTATTTTTTTATCCACTGGCAACCATGTTGTTATTGTTAACTTAAGTTCTGAGGGTTACAAAAACTGCCAGTCCTACACCCGTAGAATCTGGCGCTTTGGAAAACTCAGCTAATGTATTTTTTTAAAGCTGTCAGCAACAGATTGCTTATATTAAATTTTAACTTTATTTCATGCACCTCACTGCTCTCTTGTTAACTGACAAATCATCGTCACACCTACGAAGACAAACATCCAGTGTCTGTTAGTTTTCAAAGATATATGATCCGGCCTTCGCAGACGCGACGAAATTTTATTATTTTATTTTCACCACACTTAAACACCATCCATCACAAACTCAATCACCATCCACTTGCAAAAAAACATTCCAAACAGCAAAATATCTAAATCAAAATAATAAAAGCCCCACCTATTTTCATGCACCTCTAAACCCATGCTAATCGAAATCACCCTCTACCTTTTACTCGGCGCATTTGTCGGCATACTTGCCGGTTTACTCGGCGTGGGTGGTGGTTTAATTATTGTGCCGGTATTAGCTGCAATCTTTTTTTACAACGGTTTGCCAAGTGAAATTATTATGCATTTAGCGTTGGGAACATCGTTGGCCAGTATTTTATTCACATCTATTTCTTCTGTTTACAGCCATCACCAACATCGGGCAGTAAACTGGCATCGCGCATTAAAACTCACACCGGGAATTTTATTGGGCGCGTGGTTTGGGGGATTGCTGGCGGGGAAATTAAGCAGCGAGATTTTAAAACCGACCTTTGCGGTGTTTGAATTGCTGGTTGCGTTTTATATGCTTTGGGGCGCTAAAGCCCGCAATCACAATGCGACGCCTTCGGTATTTAACTTTAGCTTTAGTGGCGCTGTGATTGGTTTTATCTCGTCCATTGTCGGCATTGGTGGTGGCACTTTAACGGTGCCCTGGCTGATGTGGCACGGCAGCAGCATTCACAAAGCCATTGCCACTTCTGCTGCGGTGGGTTTTCCAATTGCACTGGGCGGCGCGTTGAGTTATTTATATGCGGGATGGAATCATTCTTTGCTTCCCGATTACTCGACAGGATTTATTTATTTGCCGGCACTGCTTTGCATTATTTCCAGCAGTGTTTTTTTTGCACCGCTGGGTGCGAAGTTGGCACATAAATTAGATGTTAAAAAATTAAAACAGGTGTTTGCCTTTTTATTAATCGCGCTCGCGTTGTATTTATTGTAGGTGCGAATTTATTCGCACGAGTTACACACGAAAAAAATCGCACCTACAATTTTTATTTTACGGCTTTGCCCACATCTTTTAATGACGCCGCAGCTTTCTTCATACCCGATTCATAACGCAGCGGATACAGCACTTCGGTTAATTTAATCACCGCATTAATATACAACTGATTTTTATAACGATTGCAGTGACGCTGTAACCAACCCTGCGAATCGGCGAAAGTCGACTCACCTAAAATATTATAGGTGTTGGGCATAATCACATTAAATGCGGTTAAGTAACCAATCGTCCAGTCAATAAAATAATCTTGCTTCTGCCCCGTTTGCATCGACTTTAAATAGGTTTTACAACTTTCACCCCCTGCACCATAAACCGCATAGCCTTCTTCAAAATCACGCGCATAAATTGATGAACTCAACATCAATAAAATGCCAGCAATCAGTAATTTTATTTTCATCGTTATCCCTTAAAAGATTAATCACCCAAAGCATAGACGCTGAATGAAAAGACTTCGAGCTTGATTTAAAATTAAAATAAGACTACTGTCTGACTATCGGTTTCACGCGAACATTGCAATGAAAAAGCCAGAATTAAAAATATCCATTCTCAGCGATTATATTTGCCCGTTTTGTTTTATTGGGCACTTGCGTCTCGACGCCCTGCGCGAAATCTACGATTTAAAAATCAATTGGTGTTTTATTGAAATCCACCCCGAAACTCCCGCCGAAGGCCATTCGGTAAAGATGCTAAATTACAGCGAAGCCACGTGGGATGAGTTAACCAAAAACCTGTATCAGTTGGCCGAAGAAGAAGGCATTACGCTGTGCGAACAGACCATCACCACCAATTCTCGCAAAGCACTTTTACTCAGCCAGGCGGCTAAATCATTGGGGGCAGATGTGTTTTATCCGTTGCACGAACAGCTGTTTAACGACTATTACGTTAAGGGTAAAAACATTGGTAGCGAAAGCGTGCTGCGTGAAATCGCCAAAGAAAATAACATTCCCGAAGAACTCATCGAGCAGGCCTGGAGCGACGAGTTCGCCAATGGCCCCGCCGATTCGGTGCCCGCCAGCCTGCTCCCCTATTTGCAATATGCGGGGGCGCTAAAAGTTAAAAGCGTCCCCAGCTTTATTATTGGCGATCAGGTGCTTAGCGGCGTTATCACCCGTAAAAAATTACTCGATGCGGCAAAAAAGAATGCGGTTATTAGCTGAAATTAACACACATCTGAGCTAGGCTTAAAAGCAGTTTAAACTTTAAAGTCAGTAATATGGATTTCCCAAAAAGCGAATTCTGGAACTACTCCACTCAAATTTGGACATTGCCCAATGTTGAAAGCCTTTGTTTAGAATTACAAAACGACCACGATATCAATGTTAATTTAATGTTGTATTGCTGCTGGGTGGGCGATAAAAATTTAAACTTAAATGACGATGATTTACAAATTTTATTAGACACCATTCAGCCCTGGCAAACGATGATTAAACCGCTGCGCGATTCACGTAAATTAATGCAGCAACATTTAATTGCCATGCCTGCAAACATGATAGATCAAACGCTTGAAAACATTAGCGAGATGGAATTAAACGCCGAACACATGGCGCAACTCGCTTTAGAAAAGGCACTTAAACCTGAAAAAATTTCACCCTGTAAAAATCAAAGTCATATCGAATGCAGCCTGAGCAATATAAAAATCTACGTGGGTTCACTGAGTAACATTGCATCAATCGATGAAATCATGCCGCAAATTAGCCAGCTACTTACGGCTATATTTCAAGATGAGGAAGCTGTGCAAATGGCAATGATGGGTTGCGCTTAATTGCACAGGCACTCGAAAAAACCAAAATCAATCTTCTTCAAGAATCCCCAGCATTGCATCTTTTAAATCATCGGTTACCGGCTCATCGCCCAACCAAACCGATAACAATGCACGATTAAAATCAGCACCTTCGATAATGCCTTTCACTTTATTTTTAATGGTAACGCGCGTGCCTTTTTGTGGAATATAATCTAACAAAACAACATCGCCTTTCTGCACATCAGAAAACATTTCATTAAATTTTTTCAAGCGATCTTTTAGCGCAGAAAAAACATCACTGCTTACGTTCTCTTCAAAACCGTCTACCCAGGCATCGACCAGTTTTTTCTTTTCAACTTCATCGTAAAGAAAATGCATGAGCACGCGATTGGCTTGAGCCGACTTTAAAATCGCTTCGGCGTTATTTTGTTTTTTGGGCAAATACAGCGCACCCACATAAATTTTAAAAAAGAACTTACTGCGAATGCCTGCACCATTTAATATTAATGGTGCGTCGACACCCTCTATTGAAATTTGTTCACCGATATTAACATCGGCCAACTTTCGAGCGCTTGCGGTATTAACGATAAAAAAACTTAAAACAATAGACATTAAAATAATTATTTTTTTCATTTATATACACCCTGTAATTTAATTAGAAACGCCATTACTGCCCCATTAATTTTTTAAACATTTTATTTGGCTGAAGACAATGCGCTTTGCCTAACCTGCTTAGTATTAGCAAAACCTTTTTCACTTGCGTTCCAACCATACTGCCCTGCCCACTGGCCGTCTTTATAATCAATCGTTAACCAGTTTGGCACATAGGGCTTTTGATTTTTAATGGCAAAGTCGGTTACCGGCGGCGGCCCAACATGATCGCCCACTGGGCAGTCTTTTGTCATCACCGTATTAAACCGAACGTAAAGATTGCCGGTTAATTGCTGCGCGTTTTGCAATATTTTTTTAAACTCTTCGCCGCCCAATTGCCACGCGCCATCTATGGGTTGTTCGCTGTAAAAGGCTAGGCGTTTACCTAACAGGCAACTAAAATAAATTTGCAT
>UOFH01000092.1_pt1 | contig 25701 bp, 19 predicted proteins | sample 1988451 | NCBI WGS metagenome assembly UOFH01 (sample SAMEA4712194, study PRJEB27164) | hydrothermal vent metagenome | biome: marine basaltic hydrothermal vent biome; feature: marine hydrothermal vent; material: mineral | place: Pacific Ocean | collected 2011-06-14/2011-07-23 | depth 1689 m | reverse complement strand
GGTCAATAACAAGTGACAATGACGGCTCAATTACAAACGCCAATACAACAATTACCTTTATTAATTTTACTAATATTTCAGGTGGCGATTTCAACGATGATTTTGTTTTTGCCCCTACTGGAGTTATTCGTGGCCAAATTGATGGAGGCAGTGGCGTTAATACCATTGACTATTCGGCACTGGCTACGGTTAACGTTAATGTAAACCCAACGGCTGCGAATGGCATCGTAAATATCAATACCATCATCGGTAACAACATTAACAGCACAATTAATGCAACCGTCAATCCCAATACCTGGTCGGTAACCGGCAACAATGACGGAACTGTAAACGGCATTGATTTCACAAACTTTAATGTGCTTAATGGCAGTGGTGCTGTTGATACGTTTAATGTCAGTGCGACGGGTTCAATGGGTAATCAGGTTGCGCCAGACACCGATTTAATTAGCGGTATTTACGGTTTGGGCGGCGATGACATATTTAATGTTGCATTCGACGGAACCAACAACGGCTCAATTAAAATAAACGGTGGAGCCGATAACGATAGCCTCACTTTAACTGGCGGAAATGCAAATTACAGCGAAACCTACGAAACTAATGTTGCCGGTGGATACGATCGTTTAAGTTACACACAAATACCCAATAATATGGCCGTTAATTTTATAGATGTAGAAACGGTGCGAGATGATGTGGCCGTATCGCAACTCACGGTTAACGGAACAGCGGGTGATGATATTGTTTTACTTAATGCCTCTGCAGGTAATAATTTTCAGGTGGCTGCAAACACACTGGTTAGTTATTCGGGTAAAGACAACTTAACCATAGATACCTTAGGCGGCACAAATGACTTAATTGATATTTTAGGTGATATCAATTTAACCGGCACATTAAGCTTAAGCAGCGAGACGGTAACCAACTCAACATCATCATTAATTAGCGCCAACACATTGGTATTAAATTCAGTTATTAATGCAGGAATCTTAGGCACGCAAATACGCACAGATGTCGCTAATCTCAGATTAACTGCGATTACCGGTGATGTGTTTATCGAAGAAGCCAGTGATGTCGATATTGGTGAAATGAATACCAGCGGTTTATTTGAATTAAGAGCCTTAACGGGAAACATTACCGACTCGGGCGATTTAGTTTCAACTGGCATTGTTAACTTATTTGCCGATAACGGAAATATTATTTTAGATAATAATAATCAACTATCCGGTGAGTTATCGTTTGATGCGCAAGTGGGTAATGTCACACTGGTTAACGGCTCAACGCAATTAAATACGGTTACCACGCAAAACTTGAATATTGCCGCAAACGGCGATATCACCGATGTAGCAACTGCCGTTATTACAACAGACTCCACAACATTGTCTGCATCGGGGCAAAATATTGTGCTGGATTCAGCAACCAGTGTTTATAACGATATTACAATAACCGATGCGGCTAACTTAACGTTAATCGATTCCAATGTAGGCGGTTTAATTATTTCAAATGTCGCCGTAGCGAATAATGCAGATATTACATCAAACGGTAATTTAAATATTAATACGATATCGGCAGGTAATACCGCAAGCTTAACCACAACGGGTGCAATTTTAGACCGTAACGATACCGATACGAATGTAACCGCCTCGTTATTACAAATATCCTCTGTTACCGGTATTGGCGAAGCCGATTCATTTGAAACGCAGGTGCGCACCATGGATATTGTGAATACGGGAAGTGGCTTTATTGATTTAGTACAAACCGGTGTGGTTGATTTAGTGGCATTGCAAAATTTGGGTGTCAGTGGCGATATTGCATTTGAATCCGATGCTGATATAAATCTAAATCAGAACAGTGTTGTGGCTAATCAAAATGGCACAGGTGTGTTATTTATGAACACGCTGCGGGGTAGCTATTTAGGTTTGGGCGAGGCGGATGTAACTAATCCAGACATTACCGCACGAAACGCCACCTTCTTTGGTTTAGCGGGCACCTTTGGTACTTTCCAGCGGCCAATTACATTGGATGTTCCTCAAGATGGCTCGGTTTTAATTGCAACGCGTGCATCATTTGACCCGCAGTTTGCGCCGCCAAGGCCAGATGATGTTGTGACTCAGGGTATCGACTTTACCGCGTTGGGGGCAATTTCAGCGGCAGCCGGTGAACAGTTGGTGGCGGTTGAATCATTGGGCGATATTGATCCGGCCATATTTACAGATTTACAAAACTACAGTGCGGAAGAAACATCAATCCGCATGCCACGTGATCAGCTATTTGAAGATGAGCTGGACGAGCGCGAACGATTTTAATTTAGGGAGGCCTTTGCGCCTCTATCGCGCAAAGGTCTCAGGGTTTAATTAATACGCATTTATATTTTATAAAAATAATTTAAATGGATGTTGTGTTGTTATTTTTTTGTTGGAATCATTTTCTAACATTTTTATGGGTTTAGTACATTGTTTAACAAAATGAATAAGTTTTTCTGCATAGGCTGGCTGATTTTATGCTCGCCAATTGCTTCATGGGCGGGTTTTCTGGAAATGCCCGAAATCACCGAAATGCCCGATTTTGAGCGTAAATCTATGCTCAAAGATCTGAATATTCCCAGTGTGCGAGATCGTGACCCCGACCCCGATTCCGGGCCGCGTTTAAATGTAGTGCGTTTTAAATTGCAGGGTATTGTTGAATACCCCGATTTAGGTATTACCAAAGAAGATATCGACAAATTAATTGAAAGCATTCGTTTTGAATTAATGCAGGAATACAATGTTGAAGACTCGGGTTTCACGAAAACCGAACTTGAAGAAGTGTCTCATCTTTTAGTGGAAATCGAAGAAGACACAATGGAGCGACACGTTACCGACCTCGAAGTGCAAAAGCTGGTTTGGTTGATTCGTGAACAACGTTCAAGCCGCGGTATTACACTGGGCACCATCGAAACCGTAGCCGATCGAATTACGCGCTTTTATCGCGAACGCGGATTCATTCTAGCCAAGGCCTACATTCCAAAACAAGAAGTGCGCGACGGTGTGGTGACACTAACGTTATTGCTCGGTACGCTGGGCGAAGTTGAAGTGTCGGGTAATGAAATTTATGACAGTGAATATTTGGCCTCTACATTTGATGATATGGTGGCTACGCCGGTAACCAGCTCGGTGGTGGAAGAGAACTTATATTTAATTAATGATTTTCCGGGGCTGGTTGCCACGGGGTATTTTGAACCGGGTGCGCAGGTTGGCGACACAAAATTAAACCTGCAGGTTAAAGCCGAAAAATCTTACGATTTTAATGTGCGAATGGATAACCACGGTTCGGAACAAACAGGGCAATATCGGTTATACGCAGAAGGCTTGCTGAATAACCTTTTGGGTTTTGCAGATCAACTGCAAATAGCAGGGCTGGTAACCGCTCAGCCAAGTAACACCACCTTCGGACAATTTCGTTATTTAACGCGTCTGTTTAGCCCCAGCTTAAGTTTATCAACCGGTATTTCAACTAATGATTTCGTATTAGGCCCGGGCAACTCTGAGGCAGTTAATAGCCTTGAGTTATTTGGTAAAACTACGCAAAAAGACGTAACGCTCTCGTATCGATTTAAACGAAGTCGCACGGCAAGTTACTACGGTGATTTAATCTTTGAAGAAATAACATCCGAGCTGCGCACTGGCTCACTTGGGGGTCAGGGAGACTCAGGCCTTGATGATATTGTTGAAAATATGTCAATGGTGTTTACTTTTGATGTTTTGGACGAGGAAGATAAAGCGCTCCATCAAGGCGATTTTAGAATCTTATCTGGCCAGTTTACGCAGGGTGCAGAGGAGGGGCAGGATGAAAACTTTCAAATTTTTAATGCCAATTATACCCTGCTGACTTTCTGGCAAATCCCTTATTTTGAAGCGAATACGCGTATTATTTATAGAGCATCATTACAATATGCAAGCTCCCCTTTATCCTCTATTAATCAGTTTGCCTTAGCGGGGCCCACACGAGTGCGGGGGTATCCGGTTAATCAGTTTTCAGCCGATAACGCATTTTATACGGGTGTGGATTTAATATTTGATGCACCGGACATGTTTGATATGCCACTGGGTACTAGCAACTTACGGCATATTCTAAACCCGTTTATATTTTTAGATGCGGCTTACGGTGAAGTTTTATCATTAGTTGAAGATAAAGAAAGTGATACCGCACTGTTGTATGACGTAGGCATCGGTTTTCAGTTTTCGTATCAAAATAATTTTCACGGCAATCTGCAGTTAGCCTTTCCATTGCAGGCTAAGTTTAATACAGATGAGTTTGATGTGCCGGACGATAATGTGAAGCTGGTTTTCGATTTTCAGTACAGTTTTCGCTAAATCGTGTAGGAATTTGGTGTATTAAATACATGAATAAAATAAATCTTTGAATTACTTCATAAAAATAAATTTTAATAACATTGATGCAAGAAGAAATATATTCTATTATAATCCACACTTTACTAACTCAATTCAATAAAAAAAGGGAAAAGATAAATGGCTATTTATTTAGAGTACGACGGTATAAAAGGAAACGTAACTGCAGAAGGTTATAAAGATCATATCGCAGTTATGTCAGTTCAATTCGGCGTAGGTCGTGGTATTTCAATGGAAGCGGGTAATTTATCAAATCGTGAGTCTACTCGTCCAAGCCTGAGTGAAGTCACGCTAACTAAAGCCGCTGATAATTCAGTTACTGCTATCTTCAAGGAAGCGGTTACCGGTAATGCAGGCAAAACAGTTAAAGTTAAATTCGTACGTACTGGTGCTGATAAAGTTCAGGAATATATGGATTACGAACTAACTGATGTACTGGTTAGTGGTTATTCTATTTCGGCTGATGCAGAAGGTGAGCCAATGGAATCCATTACACTGAGTTATTCAAAAATTATGATTAACTACAGTGACTTCGATAAAACGAATAAGTCGGGTAATCCTCAGCGTGTAGGCTACGATTTAGAAACTGCTAAGCCTTTATAAGCTAGCATGTTCGTAATAAGCAAACGTGTTACGTTTTGACTTAATTACAGATCGTTACATTTGCAGTCTCAAAGCAATATTAACTAAAACTAAATTGTTTTGGGGCTGTAATATCAATTCTAATAACAATGTGGTTCTTTTTACCCATGTTTTACCCATGGAAGAGGTGTTAAATATAACCTCACACGAGGGTTTATTTAAATGAGTGACTTAACTCAAGATTCGCGATTAATCTCCATTTCATCTCCTTTAGCTAAAGATGAATTATTACTGACTTCATTCGAAGGCACAGAATATATTTCTGATTTATTCGAATTTCAAATTGAAGTACTCTCCAGTAATCACACTATTAAACCAGAACAACTAATCGGCAAAACTGTCGATATAAAAATTCACAATAAAATTAATAGAACCTTTAATGGTTACATCAGCCGTTTCACCTATGGCGAAGCAAAAGCAGATAATCTGCGCACCTATCATTTAACCATGGTGCCCTGGCTATGGTTTTTATCCAAAACAAATAATCACCGTATCTTTCAGAAAAAAACAACAAAAAATATTGTGACAACTGTTTTTAAAGATCTCGGTTTTAATGATTTTGATTTTAAAGCAACAGGTAACCCCACACCCCGAGAATATTGTGTTCAGCACAATGAAAGTGATTTGAATTTTATTTCTCGCCTGTTAGAAGAAGATGGTATTTCTTATTACTTCGAACAGACAGATAAAAAACACAAAATGATAATTGTTGATGCAGCCAACGCACATCAAATTTGTGCAGAAACCGATTTAACTTATTCAAAAGGTAATCCAACGAACTCACAATTATCACGTTGGGAACATGTTTACGAATTTCGAAAAGGTAAATGGAGCTTAGACGACTACGATTTTAAAGCCCCAACCAAAGATCAATTTCAAACTACCGCATCAACCAGTAAATTCGCGAATGCAGATAAATATGAGCATTATGAATATACCCCTTATCATGATTTTGCTGGATTAAAAGATTTAACCAAAAAACGTATTGAAGCCGAAGAAGCCCCCCTTAATGTGATTGAAGCATCAAGTGACTGCAGTAGTTTTTATGCAGGGGGTAAATTTGCGGTTGAAAAACATTCGGTTAAAGAAGAGTTAGGCTCATACATTATTACTGCTATACGTCACCGTGGTTATGATAATAGTTATCTTGCAGGGCATGAAAGTGCCTCGGGTTACGGTAATGATTTGTCTTGTATTCCAGATACGGTTCACTTTCGCCCACCCTTAGTGCACAGCAAGCCCTATATGTTAGGCCCCCAATCTGCAGTGGTGGTTGGACCCAAGGGTGAAGAAATACACACCGATGAATTTGGTCGAATCAGAGTTCAATTTCATTGGGATCGTGAAGGAAAAAACAACGAAAAAAGCACCTGCTTTATTCATGTCGTGCAACCGTGGGCAGGAGCCGGCTGGGGAACTTCATTTGTTCCGCGTATCGGCATGGAAGTCATTGTTAACTTTTTAGATGGTGATCCGGATCGCCCTGTTATTACAGGCTCCATTTATAACGGCGATAATGCGCCACCATTTAGTTCTAAAACGCAAAGCGGCATACGCACTCGCTCAACTAAAAAAGGCACCGCAAGTAATTGTAACGAGTTACGTTTTGATGATTTAAAAGGCTCAGAACAAGTTTTCATTCATGCTGAAAAAAACATGGATACGGAAGTTGAGAATAATGAGACACTAAAAGTTGATATCAATCGTACAAAAAATATAGGTAAAAACGAAACCTATAAAATTGGCGAAAATCGAGATAAAACCATAGGCAATAATCAAACTGAAGATATCGGTAAAGATAAAGAAACTACGGTAGGCAGTAATTATACGGAATCTATAGGGGCTGATAAAAAGATAAAAGTGGGCGCAAACCATAATGAAACTATTACTGGCAACATGTCTATTAGCATTGATAAAAGTTATAGTTGTGATGCTGCAAAAAATATAGTTATTAATGCTGGCGATCAAATCACATTAAAAACAGGATCTGCTTCAATCATTATGAAAAAGAATGGCGATATAACAATTAAAGGAAATGATATTAGGCTTAAAGGTTCCGGTAAAATTGACGTTAAAGCAAGCAGCACTGTTAGCATTAAGGGTAGTAGTGTTTCCACTAACTAATGTGATAGATTGTGAAAGAAGATTTACATGAGAGCGGCCTAGAGAAACTAATAGAAACACCTGTAAAAAGTATTGAATCGGGTGAAATTATTATTGGTACCTTAACTAGTTTAGATCATCAGGGAAAACCATTGGTTGATTTTCCAGGTAATGTTCATGAAAACTCAATACAGGCATTATCAATTACAAGCATTACTTTACAGCATGCTGGGCGTCAGGTTGCATTATCTTTTGTTGAAAATAATATAGAAAAGCCGATTATTATGGGTTTAATTCATAACCCTTTACAGAGTATTTTAGAAAATTTTCGTTTTGATACAGAAACGGAAAGTGATGTTTTAAATGAGTCTGAGAATACAAATAATTTATCAACTAACAAAGTGGATGATATGTTACTCGATGGCGATCGAGTTGTATTTGAAGCTAAAAAAGAAATTGTATTAAAGTGTGGAGAATCGAGTATCACACTCACCAAAGCAGGAAAAATATTAATTAAAGGGAAGTACCTAGTTAATCGATCGTCAGGTGTAAACCGTATAATCGGTGGTTCAGTACAAATAAATTAACTGCAATTTTGCATATCTATATTACTAACAAATACACCACATAAATGAGCCATACCCTTAGTAGCACTGAATTAGCCTATTTAGACATATATGAACAATATGTTGATGAGGCATCATTTCTATGGCTTATGCATACCATTGCTGTCGATCAGCCTCACTATGGCGTGAGTGAACTTGCACGTCTTGAAAAAAGAATTGAAGTTCAGCTTAATGGTTTAATGGGTAATTTAGATGTGGCCTGGATGGTGTGTGAGCAAGCACTTGAAGATGGTGAAGCGGGTGCCGTCTTTACATCGGCAGTGCTTGCATTTCGTAGTCATGATCAAAACAAAATCCAGGCCGTTGTTGAAGCGGGTATGTGCACAGATGAGGCGTACAAAGGTTTATTGCACGCACTTGTCTGGTTGCCTGGAAATTTAACCCACAGTTGGATAAAACGTTTTTTTACCAGTAAAGATATTAAACATAAAAAGCTTGCGATTGAGGTTTGTCATTCAAGGTGTGAAAACCCTGCGGATTTTTTGTTGACTTTATTTCAGCGCGAAGATTGCACTGCGGATATCCCGCTTTATATTGCCTGTTTAAAAATTGTCGGTGACTTGAAGCGTATTGATCTTTCTGAACATGTTAATACTGCGATACAGCATGAAGATGAAACGGTTAAATTTTGGGCTATTCGCTCGGCCATATTTTTAGGTGATAAATCTCAGGTTGTAAAATTAGAGCCTTATATAAAAGCGACATCAAACTTACAATTTGAAGCGATAAACATTGCATTTAGAGTGCTTCCCATGGCCGAAGCACGCAAATGGGTAACTTCAATATCGAACGATGACGAGCAAGTAAGAGTGCTTATTATTATTACAGGCGTAATAGGCAACGCAACAGCTATTGATTGGCTATTGCAAAAAATGCGGGAAACGCCGTATGCACGAGTTGCAGCTGAAGCCTTTTGTTTGATCACTGGAATAGATCTTGCGGAAATGAATTTAGTTGCTAATGCCCCCGCAGATTTTGAATCTTTATTAAACGAAGATGCGGATGATGAAAATGTAGAAATGCATGCTGATGAAAATTTATCTTGGCCCGATGTCACTAAAATTGCCAGCGTTTGGAACACGATAAAAACCGATTACATTCCTGAAACACGTTATTTATTAGGGCATCACATCGGACTGTTATCATTAAAAAGTAAACTAGATACCGCTTATCAGCGTCAAAGACATGCCATTGCCTGTGAAATTGCATTAATTGACAGAAATGAAAAGTTAATCAATACACGTGCGAAAGTGACATAAATGCTAGACATTAGAAATCATACACCTCTAACAGCTGAAGTTATTCCTGGTTTAGATAAAAGCGGGTATGACTACGCGACGTTGATTATTAAAGGCAATTTTATTTTAGACCCCTCTAGAACGGATTTAGCTTTGTCGGAAGAACCTGCAAAACTCATTAAGGCAGATAAACATTATGATGAGCCTGAGAACTCCAGCGTACAATATGAGGCCGATACGGCTATTTTGAAACTGGGCACTGATGTTGTTATTAATGGGCACGCTTATGCACCGCAAAATCAAATGCAATCGGTGGTTGATGTTGGCTTACAAATAAATAATACCGCGATTAATTACAAAGTATTTGGTGATAGGCAGTGGGTAAAAGAGGGGAGCGTTTGGAGGGTAACTGCAGCAAAACAATTTGATCGGCTCGCATTAAATTATGAAAATTCATTTGGAGGCGTGTGCGCTGCGCCGACAGATGATGAGCTTGTAGAATATTCTGAATTTAATCCAATTGGCAAAGGCTTTGTTGGAAATAAAAAATCGCCTGTCGAAGGGATGTTATTACCCAATATTGAAAATCCAAATGCACTAATTTCCAGCTACAAAGATAAACCGACGCCCGCCGGTTTTGGATTTATTTCTCGGGCATGGCAACCCCGTTTACAGTTAGCCGGCACTTATGATGAAAACTGGGAAGCATCCAGACAGCCATTATTGCCAGTAGATTTTAATGAAAAATTCTTTAACGGTGCACACCCCAACTGTATTACGCCGGAACCACTAGTGGGTGGTGAACAGATTAATTTAAAAAATATGAGTCAACTGGGCGATTTGCATTTTGTGTTACCCAAATGGACAATTCCGGTAACGGTAACAGTAAAAGGGCGTTCTAAATCTATCTATCCTGTTTTAGATACCATCGTTATCGAACCCGATATTAATAAAGTGGCTTTAACGTGGCGCGTCACCATGCCCTGTTACAAACAGTTTTTGTATATCAATAAAATAGTAATTGGCAGGAAAACATAAACATGAGTGCAAGATCATCATCGGTTGTTCTAACTTCAATTGGTGCATTAACACCTTTAGGGGCTGATGCTAAATCTAGTTGCGCTGCAATTGACGCAGGCATTAGTCGCGTAACGGAACATGTCTATTTTGCTTGTACACCAGATGATCCGGAGTGGGATCAAAGCTTGCCCTTATTTTCGGCGACAGTACCCACGATAGACCCTTTGCTAGATAGTCTGGAACGTTTTTATGAACTTGCTTTACCGGCCTTAACTGAAACATTTGAGTCCGCAAATTTAAATCGAGCCGATTTAACAAAAACCGCATTATATTTATCATTGCCTCAAACCGATGAAATTACTTTTAATATGGGTTTTTCTAACTTTATACCCGAATTATGCAAGCGTACTGGGTTAAGTGGTTTAGCAGATACTTGTATCAATCAATTAGGCCATACGGGTGTGTTTGCACTTATAAACCGTGCAGTAGACTCATTAGAGGCTGGGACATTGAATTACTGCATAGTTGGTGGTGTTGATTCTTATTTGCTGAGTGATCGTCTGGCGTTTTTAGATAAGAACTGGCGTATACGAAGTGATCGTAACGTTGATGGATTTATCCCAGGTGAAGCATCGGTAATGTTAATGCTGGAAACTGAGGCAAATGCCAAGCAGCGCGGAGCTAATATTATTGCGAAAATTTCAGCCATTTCTGAAGCGGAAGAGCCGAATGTGATCTACTCTGAAAAAACCAGCAGTGGCAGTGGCCTGACGGAAGCAATCAGAGGTATATTAGATCAAACAGGCACTAATAATTGTTTTGAATCGGTTTATTGCAGCCTAAATGGGGAGAGCTATTACGCTTTTGAATGGGGGCTACAATTAACACGGCTGAATAAGGCATTTGAAAAAATGAATAATCTGGTTCACCCTGCAGAGTATGTGGGAGATGTAGGGGCTGCTACGGGTGGTTTATTGATCGCCTGCGCGGCCACAGCATTACAACAAGGCGTGCTTGCTGATAACAAAGCATTGTTATGGACATCAGCAGACGATAATAAAAGAATGGCGCTGTGCTTAAAACAGGCCTAATTGAGAGGAAGAAAAATGGCAGCAAGTACTAACGTAAATATGCGTACCGTTGTTCATAAATCGAGCACTGGAGTTGCAACAAATTTCCCTGATGTTTGTAAGACACCCACACCTGGCGGACCTGTTCCAATTCCTTACCCCAATATATCCATGTCCAGCAATACTGCCAGTGGTAGTACCAGTGTTAAGATTGATGGCAACCCAATTATGTTAAAAGATTCTAATTTCTCTACTAGCACTGGCGATGAACCCGGCTCGATTGGTGGTGTTGTATCGGGTTGTACTAAAGGTATTGCTGAATTTATTAACTATTCATTTGATGTGAAAGTTGAAGGAAAGAATGTACCGAGGCTGGGTGATATGATGATTCAAAATAAAAAGAACACACCGCCAATGCCTGAAGTGCAACCACCGCTTGTAGTGTTAGGTTTGGCCGATAATGATAGTGATAACGAAATGATTAGCATAGAATTTGTTGAATAATAAATAAGGACATAAAAAAATGGCTGAAGCAGATTTATATCAATGGGTAAATTTAACTAAAAAAGCGTTATTTGCAGATAATACGGATTATAAAAATGATACCGTTGTCATAGATAATGAAGAGAGGTTAGGCGACTTGCATTTTGTATGTGAATTTAAAGATGCGAAACCTGAATTATTTAAAGCCAGAATAGTATCTGCGGACAAAAAAAACGCTAAGTATAATAAAAATGAAAAAAAACGAAACCGTGCTTTTCGAATGGAAAAAGATGATTGCATCAAAGCGCCACCGCATCTAACAAGTGATAAAACTAAAACAAAATTTACAATACCTGTGCAACTGCCACCAGCAGGAGGTAATAAATATAAAATTGAAGCCAAATACGACGGTAAAATTATAGAGTCAAAAAAAATAATTGAAACTAGACGGCGACTGTACTATCAAATTATTTCAATGAAGCAAGTCTCTTGTCCTAAAAGTTTCGATAATTTTGAAAAAGAATTTTTAAAAGCTGATTGCAAGCATATGATTGAAATGATTTCAAAAGATGAATCTAAAAAATCACTTAAGTTCACAAAGACTATTCAACGAAAAAATAAAGCTGCATTTATTACACATGCAAAAGGTAAATATACAATTTCCAAATACTCGCCATACGCTATTGCAATAATATTTGTTAATAATATTGCTTACATTACAGAAAACATAAACAAAGATAAAAAAAATATTAAAATACCTTCCTTTAAAACAGCCTCGAAAGATTTACCAAATAACTTAACATCAGAAGTAACGGTTACTCTAACAAATGAAGTTGGTAAACCTGTATATTTATGGAATGGTTTAGATGATGATGATGACGCAGCGAAAAAAGGGAAGTATTGGTTAAAAGCCGCACGCATAGTAAAAAGTGACGGCACAGAAATTAATATACCGCCTGATGCTATTACAATAGACAAAAGCGCTAAACTAAATACAGGAGGGTATCATAAAGTAAAAGTAATACTGGATCATAAAGTATTAGCAAATTGGGCAGATAAGATATTATGGGAAGGGTACAATGTAAAAGGAAGTGTAAACGACTTAGAAGGTGTGCTGGAACTTGAAACGTATGTAGTCGAAAAATTTTTAGGAGGCTTTAGTTCTGGTGGCTCTAATGAAGTATTAATTGCAACTCGTAGTTGGTGGAGCGCTATCAAAAAAACCAGTCAATCACTAATCCAAACTGTTAATCATGAAGTTGGCCATAAAATTGGAATGGTGGCTACGGGTAACGTTAAGAAACCAGCCGTTAAGCCCAATCAAGTTACATTTTTAGATTCTAATACACCAGATAGTCATGATGACTTGTATGGTCAGTACCACAAAAATTGTGGTAAAAAAAATAATAGTAAAGGTCATCAGGGGCCACACTGTGAAAACGGCGTAAATTATACCAAAAGTAAAAACACCTGGTATGGCACTCCAAAATGTGTAATGTTTGGTTCAACAAGAATGAAAGACTCGAAGTCAGGTGTATATAAAAATACACCGCAATATTTTTGTAAGAAATGTAGTAAATCTATTCGAAAGCTTGATTTAAATGGACACAATATTGCAGCTTTGAGAAATGAATTTAAATGAAGCGCCAATTAAGTGTATGTTTTTTTTTGCTCAATATGATGAATATTAATTATGCAGTAAGTGGAGGTGATTTGAAAATGCTTGCAGTAAAAGATTATGTAATCCCAAAGAATTGTAATTTTAATAATATTGAATTACCATTTTTTTCAAATGAGTGCTCACCTAGAATTAAGGGGCTTAATACTGGGCTTATAATAAATGCACCCAGTAAAGTTAAGATAACAAAAAATTTCACTTTAAATATAGCCAGCACTTATTCACACAAACCTATAATAGATTTACATTTATCAAAACCCTTAAGAAATTCAATCGTATTTATTGCCGTAAATATCGAAACTCATATTCCTTTTTCAGGTACAGTAGAAGACGATGATATGGAAATTGATCCCCCAGATAATGAGCCAGTCGATCCAGAAATATTAAAAGATAAAATTATAGGTGGCTATGTAAATATAGACTTAATATCTGTTTTGGGGATACCTGCTTCACCATCTAAATACATAGTATATGCAACTGTAGGGCCGTATAAATCTAATGTAATAGAAATAGAACTGGTGAATAATTAGCATGGATAATGAATATGGAATTAAATTTGATTATACAATCGAAAATAATGAAGTTATGATTAAAGGTGAATTTAAAATTCCTGAAAATGGCAATTATAATTTAAAAGATATTTTACAAAAATCTATTGTAATGTCACTGATGTATAATACAAATTATAGTGTGTTTCGTCCATTTGAAAATATTGTTATTTTTAAAGATGATGTAAACATAATGGATAATGTTATTAAAGGTTTCTTTAATTTTAATTTAACACCCATAATAAATGACACAGGAGTAGATATATATTATGTATTGTTTTCTATGGGGCCATATTTGTCTGATATTAAAATGATTAATTTAAGCGATAATTAATAATATTATTTTTAAAAATTTTTTAGTGGTAAAAGCATTACGTGCTTGCACATATCTCACAGCAATATTTGGGACGTCAGCAGACTGTAATAAAAAATGATCCACATAAATTTTTATACCAATATATAAAGAGTTCGTTAAAAAGACAGGTTTGACTGAAGGCGTTATGAAGGGAATAAAGTGGGGTTAGATTAAAGCGGCCGGAGAAAAATTATCAACCATTTACTATGTATAATTTTACTGTTTATGCAGACAGTTTTTAAAACAGGATTTGCTATGGATACAGCAACTAATATATTTGATATTGCTTTGCCTGTTTATGCTAGAACTGCCTGCTCGCCGAAGCTAGAGCGAGATTTTATAGGGTTCAAAATATTAGGGCCAGATTCAGTAAGTCTTAGCAAAAATGGAAAGGTTCCTATTTGCGGCGCTTTCCGGATATCAAACACAGTACACAATATATTAGGTTCTAATTTAACTGAAGAGACAACAATTGTTTTCGTCAATAAAAAAACAAATATTCCATTTAGTTTTAATCTTGTTCCGGATAAAGAGCCGGTAGAAGGAGGTAGAAAAGATGTTCCAGACAACCTGCCTGAGTTATCTGTTGAAAACATAATCAAGGAAGAAGACGTTATGATTATCAAACATTTTAATGTAGATGCACTTATGTTCAATGATAATTTTCCTGATGAAGAAGCAGTATATATGGTCTATGGGGTCAATCGTAGTTTGAAATCTAATGTGATAGAAATTGAAATTAAAAATTAAAGGCTATGCATAGGGTAGCGCATATCAATTGTATGCTAGTTATGATTTTATTACCTATACAGATGGTTTCTAAGGCAGGATTTGCTATGGATACTACTAATATATTTGATATTGAATTACCCGAATATGGAAGGACTGATTGTTCACCTAAGTTAAAGCGAGATTTCATAGGATTCAAAATATCAGCACCCGAATTAATCAGTCTAAACAAAAATAAAAAAGTCCCTATTTGCGGTGCTTATCAACTTTCCAATAGCGTTAGTAATATTTTAGGTGGCAATTTAATTAAAGAGACTACAATCATCTTCGTGAATAAAAAAACAAATGTTCCGTTTAGTTTTAACCTTATTCCAAATAAAGAGCCAATAACTGGAGGTAGAAAAGACATTCCCGACAATCTACCAGAGCTATCTGCAGTAAATATTCTCAAGCCAGAAAAGACCATCATCGGCACGTATTTTAATATAGATGCACTTATGTTTAGTGATGACTTCCCGAATGAAGAAGCTGTGTATATTGTCTATGCAATAAATCGTAGTTTAAAATCCAATGTGATTGAAGTTGAAATAATAAAATAAAGTGGATTTATATTAAATTTTAGCGATAAATATTATTTATCTTGCGACGGTAAAACAGGATCAAACAAATCACCAAATAAACTATGCAACACAAGTTTACGTTCTGCTTTTCTACTTCTTTTAATGTCTTTCCAAGGCACAACATAAAGTATTTTTGGTAACTCCTTGTTGCCTTTTATCGTTGTGGTCCTAAGCTCTATTTTGTCTTCAGCGCACAAGGTAAAAGAAAGAAGCAACGTTACCAATAAAAAAATAATTTTACGCATCTTTTAAAGTGCCTTCTAAATGTGAAATCCATTCTTTAGTTGCTTCATCCGGTTTCTTTAAAAGCGTCATATAAATTTGATAGTGTTTTATAGCCAGTTTTATTTCTTGTAAGTAAATATCATAGAGCAAAGCTAAATTATATTGTGCGTTAATATAATTAGGTTTGTATTTTACCGCTAATAAATAATCATCTTTTGCTTTATGAATTTCACCATTAATAACATAAATCTGCGCTCTTAAGTTTAATGCCTGAGCTTGTTTCGGGTTTAATGATAATGCTTTATTAACTTGTTTTAAAGACTTGTCGAATTCTTTCTTTTTAAAATGAATTAATGCCAGGTTAGAGTAACCACCGGCTAAATTAGGTTGGCTGCGAATAAATTCGTTAAAAATTCGTTGCGCTTGAGATAAATTATTTTTATATAAAGCCGTAACACCATTTTTATATGTTTCACGATCAGTCGTAGATACCGATGTGTTTCTAGGTGCGTTTGATTGTGCCGCACTGGGTGTCTTACTTTCGTTTTGCGCACAAGAGGTTAACGTCATTAAAAAAACGATTAACAATAAAAATAATTTGTTTGATTGAGTTGGAGTCATTTTAAAATCACTGCATTAATGAAATACATTTATGTAAGGGTCAACTTTCGGTTGTCGTTTGTAACGGGTAGGGAAGAGACTAATTAACTCATTGTGACTCTTCTTAATCCATTTATTATATTGCCCGTCTTTAACACGAGACAAATTGATTTCGAAAAATTCAATAGACTTATCTTCAAAAGGAAATGCCTGATCTTCGAGTAATATTTCGTATTGATCTAATTCTTCCGCGTTTAATTTTCTAGGTCGGTCAGACTCTAATAATGAAATACTAAAGTTTTTATAAATAAGCGCAATTGAAAAGGTCGCTTCGGTAGCTGCTTCATATATTTTATATTTTGATGCATTTCCATAAAAACGCACCGAGCTTTGCATGGCTGATTTTTTCTTTTTTAAGCTTCTCTTTAATGGCAAAGACAATCTGATTCTATCAAAGCGTGATTTCTCACTGCGCGCTAAACCTAAATAGGCAAATGATGTTATGTAATTCGTTCTGTCTGTTTTAACATTGTTTAATGCACGCTTATCTGCTTTAGTTATATTTTTTCGCCATTTGTTAGCTTTGCCCTGTGCGTTTTTATTGCTGTAAAGTTCTACTAGTTTGTTCATGGATTCTAAATATTGAGGATAGGGCTTCTTATATTTTCTCGCGTATTCCTCGTAAGAGCGAATTGCATCGTTAATTTTATTTTTATTTTCATAAAGTTCAGCTGCCTGCCACAGTGCTGCAGATTTTACAGCAGTGTTGCCACTCATAGATGATATTTTTTCAAACTCAGCTGCAGCTTTAATTCCTTGATTAGAACTTAAATAGGCAACGGATAATTTTTTTGATACATCTGTTTGACGCTTGTTTCGCGGATATAAACGTTGAAAACGTTTGATATCGCTTATTGCATTACTCCATTGTTTATATTGCATGTTAAGCGCAATAGCATCATATAATCCTGTTGCTGCAATGGCGGAGGCCTTAGCAACTACAGAAATTCTAGAATAGTGTGAAATAGCCTGTGGTGCATCTTTATTATTAAGAGCGGTTTCGCCTTGCTTATAAATAGATAAAGCCAGCTTGTCTGTGTATTTAACTTTTTGTTTTTGGCTTGATTGATTTGAATTAACAAGCTGTTTATATAATGACTCTGCTTCAGCATATTCTTTTAATTGAAAATAAGATTCTGCTTTTAAACTTCTGATATAAGCATTATTTCGACTTGGATTGTTAGTGATTAATATATCAGCCAATTCAATAGTTGATTTATAATCGCCGGCTTTATAAGCCAGCTCTGCCGCATGTAAAATTATTTGATGTGCTTTTTTATCGGCAGGGTACTTCTGCACATATTTTAATGCATAAGCCACATGCTTCTTTAAATATTCTTTATTTGTAGATGGCGTTTTTTTAGGTGCTTTTTTAGCGATTTTTTGAGACAGCAATTTGTCAGATATTAAAATAGATGCATAAGCGGCTTTCTTATGAATAATTAAATCATTGTCATAAGCAGCAAGTTCGTAATATTTAAGAGCCTGTTTATATTTTTGTTTTTGAGATAGTAACTCCGCATATAAAAAATAAATATTATCTTTTTGTGCGTAAGCACTATAGTGTTTTAAATGGCGTTTATACCACAACTCTGTTTTTTTATAATCATTAGCTTTAACGGATTTCTGATATTTATTGTGGTAATAGCCTGTCATTAAAACCACGTATTCTTTTAGCGATCTTCTGATTGCGCGGTTTATACTAGAGTTTTCATTTTGATTTTTCCAGTATTTGCTTGACGGGTTATATTGAATGTAAAAGTTTTCAATCGCCGCATAAACTTTATTTGTAAAGCCACTGTTTTTCCAGATATCAATTATTTTAAGATGTGAGTAAGGAATGTTATCAGACTTAGGATAAAGCTTAATGAATTGTTGATGTGTTTTTACCGCATCAGAATAACGCTCCTGTTTTAAATAAATGTCTGCAACCATTGAATAGGTATGATAAGTATAAATAAAATCAGGTTGGTCTTTAAAATATTCATCTAAGGGTTCGGCACCGCCTAAATATGAAAAGGCTAAACCAACAGCTCTAAAGTATTCATTAAATTGTTCGCGCTCTGATTTGCTTAATTTTTCAAATTCATCAAATTCATGTTTTAAAACCGCTTCAAGAAAATCGTCAACAGCATCTGTATAATATTGTTGTTTGAATCTAGCCCAGCCTCGTTTGAATAATGATTTTTCATAAAACACATCATTATCTTTTGCGATGATAACTTCGGTGTATGAAAATTCAGCGGTGCTGTAGTCACGATATGAAAAAGCGTCTTCGGCTATTCTAAATTGTGCTTCAGCATAAAAATGGCTTTTGGGGTATTTATCAATTAGCTGAGTTAATGCGTCGATGGATTCCTGGTGATCACCTCGTTGGTCATAAGCTTTAGCAATTTGATAGAGTAATGTGTCATTGTTTTTTGATTTAGGATAATCTTTTAAAGAAGTGCTCAATAAGCTAATGGTTTTATCAATTCGAGAATAATAGAGTTTATCATCATATGCCTCTTTTTCTTCAGCGCTTAAATGCTCTTGTTGCTGCAATAATTTATCGCTATAACTAAATTCCAGTTCAGCAAGTCGACTTAAAGCCTCTAATCTTGAGTTGTCGTTTTCACCTGCGTTCTTTAAATAATCAGTATAAGCGGTGCGAATTTCTTCTTCTGTTTTAGGTTTAATAAAAACTTTGTTTTGTGTTTCTTTGTTTGACGTTATATCTATATCGGCGAGACTTTTAGGTTCGTCGTCTGAATTGCAAGAAACAAGTATTATAATAATGCTTAATAATAAACCGTGTTTTAAAATAGAATACATATTTATTTGCCCGACTCTGTTGTGTTGTCATATAAACGAGCTAAGCCATAACGAGACTGATTTAAATAACTTTTTAATGATTCTTTTCTTTTGTTCGTTAGATCAGCAATTATTTTTTGATAAGTAGAGTCGTATTTCGATATTAACGCTTGAGTCTTTTTCCTTATTTTAGCGTTTTTAGTGCTGCTTTCAAAATCTAAAATATGTTGATAGTTCTTTATAAAAGATTCGGGGTATTTGCTTCCATAATCAAAGCTGTTTTTTTTAATAACCAGTGATGCTGTTTTTTCAACGTATTTAGTGCTGGAAAAATTTAAATGTTGTGCTGAAATATTATCAAGCTGTGTGATGCGTTGCTGATAATAATTCATGGCTTCGGAGTAACTGGTCGTCACCGTCATTTCCTGTTGTAATTTTTCGTAAACATAGGGCACCAGTAAATACGATTCATCAACCGAAAGATCAAATGTTTTTTTATCTTTTAAAATAGTCAAGGCATTTAAGCCACCAATAAAATCACCCTGACTGGTTGCGGTTAAACCAATGCCCAATAACGCTCTGTTTGTGTATTGACTATTTAAACCAATATTTCGAAATGCATCCCGCGCATCGCGATAGTATTCTCGTTGTAACAAAGCGTAACCCAATACTAAATAAAGGCGGTTTGTTAGTTCATCATGATTTTCTTTCTTCGATTTTTTAAGCAGTGTTTGTATTTTTATTTGTGCATCTGTCCACCAACCTTGTCGAATATTGGCAATGGCTGAATTGAGTTGTGCATAACGATAATATTGAGACGTGGGTTTTATTTTATTGTAATAAACTAACGCCTGGCGATGTTTTTTTAGATGCTGCAATGCGGTGCCATTGAGTAAGTTGGCGTAAGCGGCATTTTCTTCAGAAAGTTCTGTGGCAATGCCTTTAAGTAATTTGTTTACCTGTTTCCATTCATTTCGTTGTGCGTGATATTTGGCAAAAATAAATTGCACTGTTGCGAGCAGTGATTTATCGCCGTCATCTTTAATGGCTCTAAATAAAGTGTTGGCTAAATTCCATTCGTTTTGATCTAGCAACAACTGTATAAATTCAAAAACGTCTTTGGTATCCACATTATCTTTTAGCGTGTCAATATTATAATAAATAAGCTGAATTGCTGCGATGGATTGGTTTTTGTTTTTAAGTTTATTTATGTCTTTAAGTAAAATTTCGGTGTTGGTTATTTCTTGCAGGCTGTCTTCTGGGTAGCTTGAAGCATCTTGATAAAAGGCTGAAGACAAAGTTTTAAATTCATCTTCTAATTGCATAATTTCAAAATTTATTTTACTGGGTTTTGCGTGGGCTTGAAGTTGGCAGAAAAAACATAAGCCAAGTAACGCTAAGCTGTTAAATATAAATCTAAACCAGTTGTTCATTTTATTAAACCCATTCTTGCAACATTGGTTTTATATCTACAAAAAACAATACGTTACTAAATAATGTGAGGTGATTTTAGAATGTGGAATATACCATATAGAGGGCTTTTCTGGCAAATTAGAAAGGGGCTTATGAGAACTGGATAGAGGTGATTTTAAGGTGAGTTGTTTGAATGGCCTACACTGTGGACTTGCACAATGCAGGCACTCAAATTTAAGTTAACTTATTTCATAACCAAACTTACCGTCGTCATTAACCGTTACGTGAATTTTGTTGATTTCTTCACTATTCGCAATGCGGGTTAAACACTCGGATGCCATTTCGGGCAGCATCGTGCGGGTTAAAATATTTTCGATATTTCGCGCACCGGTATCCACTTCCTGGCTTCTGGCGACGATGTGTAACATTAAATCTTCATCGTAAGTAAACTCAGCAGCGTAGTGGTCTTTAACTCGCTTGCCGATACGATTCATATTGATTTTACAAATCTTTAATAAATCTTCATCGCTAAGCGGGTAATAAGGAATAACCGTGGTTCTGCCCAAAAATGCAGGTTTAAAATATTGCAATAATTGGGGACGGAAATTATCTAGCAACACATCGGGTTCAGGCAACTCTTCACCGGCTGCACATAAAGCGCGAATGTGCTCTTCGCCCGCATTCGATGTCATGATGATGACCGTGTTACGAAAATCGATGTCGCGACCTTCGCCGTCTTTAATTGTGCCTTTATCTAATAAGTTATAAAAAATATCTTGCACACCCGGATGGGCTTTTTCCATTTCATCTAATAACACAATGCTGTACGGTTTTTTGCGCACGGCTTCGGTTAGCACGCCGCCTTCGCCAAAGCCAACATAACCCGGAGGCGAGCCTAATAACATAGACACTTTATGCTCTTCTTTGAATTCAGACATGTTAATGGTGGTAATGTTTTGTTCACCGCCATAAAGTAAATCGGCGAGGGCGAGGGCGGTTTCGGTTTTGCCGACGCCGCTGGAGCCAACTAAAAAGAAAACACCAATCGGTTTGCGCGGGTCGGTTAATCCGGCACGCGAAGTGCGTATGGCTTGCGCGATGGCTTCAAGCCCGTGCGCTTGACCAATCACGCGTTGACCCAAAACATTTTTTAAATCGAGTACATTATTAATTTCATCTGAAACCATTTTACCAACCGGAATGCCAGTCCAATTTGCAACCACTTCTGCAATGGCTTGTGAATCCACATTAACTTGTATTAAAGGGTTTTCGCCCTGCATTTCTGTGAGTGCATCCATTTTAGAATGCAGTTCGGTTTTAATATTTTCGCGCTCGGTATCTTCTAATTTTTGTGGCGCACCGTCTTCTTTTAATGCCGCTGCTGATAAATTTTGCGCATGAAAATCATCTTCGATTTTGCCTTGTAGTTCATGAATTTCTTTTACAACTTCTTTTTCTTTTTCCCACTGTACGGTTTGAATTTCGAGCGCGTTTTGTAGTTGTTCTTTTTCGGCGGTGATTTCTGCAATGCGTTCATCGCAATTTCCCAGTGTGGCATTTTCACGTTCTAACGAAGTGATGTTGGTTTCATGCTGCGTAATTTGACGACGTGTGTCTTCAATCGCTGCCGGTGTTGTGCTTTGACTTAACGAAACACGAGCGCAGGCAGTGTCTAATAAACTCACCGATTTATCGGGCAATTGGCGCGCGGTAATGTAACGACTGGATAATTTAACCGAATCAATAATCGCTTCATCCATAATGCGCACGCCGTGATGATTGGCTAACATTACGGAAATGGAACGCATCATATTAATGGCTTTTATTTCATCGGGCTCTTCAATTTTCACCACTTGAAAACGACGTGTGAGGGCAGGGTCGCGTTCAAAATATTTTTTATATTCAGCCCAGGTGGTTGCCGCAATGGTGCGCAATTCGCCGCGCGCTAAAGCCGGTTTTAATAAATTAGCGGCATCGCCTTGGCCTTCTTTTCCGCCTGCGCCGATTAAGGTGTGTGCTTCATCTATAAACATAATGATGGGTTCGGGCGAGGCTTTTACTTCTGCAATAACCGATTTTAAACGATTTTCAAATTCACCTTTTACACTGGCACCGGCCTGTAATAAACCTAAATCTAAACTGCGCACCGAAACGCCTTTTAATGTGTCGGGCACATCACCCGATGCAATACGCAATGCAAAGCCTTCGACAACCGCGGTTTTACCCACGCCCGCTTCGCCAGTTAAAATCGGATTGTTTTGTCTGCGTCGCGTTAAGATATCGATAATTTGTCGCACTTCTTCATCGCGTCCCAACACCGCATCTATCTTTCCATTTTTTGCATCTAGCGTAAGGTTAACCGTAAATTTATCTAACGACGGTGTGCTGGTTGGGCCGGCGGGTGCAACGCCGTCGGAAGACGATGTGTCGCCAACCCCGGCCGATACCGACTCTGATGTGCTGCCAACAATGCTCGGTAAAACGGCGCGTAATGATTCGGGTGCAATTTTATTTAATTCACCCGATGTAATATTTGTTGAGCGACGCAAACTGTCATCTAACATTAATGCCGCTAAAATATGTGCCGACGTGGCTTGCGGGTGCATGTATTCAACGGATGCTAACATCCACGCATTTTTGGCTAAATCAACCACGGTGGGCGAGAGTGCAGGCGCGCGCGTATTGCCCGATTTTATTTTATCCAGTTCTTTGTTGATATCTTCAACTAACTTGCCCGGATTAATTTCAAATTTTTCTAACAGCGCGGTAATGTCACTGTCGGGCAATTCCAGTAATTTTAATAACCAATGTTCAATTTCAATATTGTAATGCGTGCGCGCCATGCAAATTCCGGCGGCACCTTCTAGTGCGGTACGGCATGAATCATTTAGTTTTCCAACTAATGATTTAAGATCAATAGTAATCATATTGGTTTCCTTTACTTTATTCTGTTTTGTATGTAATTATTTATCAATTTAATAATCAGTAATTATAAGTGTTGTTGGTTTTCAAGCAATGTTTAAAATCGCTTGCCGCCTTTCACCGTACATTGTTATTTTATCGAGATTCCATTTAGATCTTTTCTCATCGGAAATCAGGCTGCCGATTAAGCAATGCAGGTGCGAATTTATTCACACCTAGCTGAATAATAACAGGCTTTGTTCGAATAAATTCGAATCTGCATCACCCGCACAGACTGGAGCGCCTCGTTAAAAATATAAATTTAGCACTTATTTTTAATTTTTCGACGACCGTTTGAGCTTCAATAGTTTTTCTGTATAAGCACCACTAAACTCTAATGCTTTATTTCCCGCGCATAACCCTGTGGAATATAATCCATTAGACTCAAGATTTAAAAATAATAAATAATTATCTCCTTCTTTCCAAGGGTAACTGCAGTTTCTCATAGTTAATCGGTGACTGATCACCGTTTTTCGTATGCAGCCTCTCAAGGTTGTTATACCTCATGTAAGCCGCCACATCTTTTTTCATATGTTCACGTGTGGGTTGAGCTATTTTAAATATCCAGTCGTGTTTGAGGCTACCAAAAAATCGCTCGACCACTGCATTATCCCAACACGCACCGACATCGCCCATGCTTAATCTTACCCCGTAATTTTTCAGTAATTTTTGATAACGCTCGCCACCTTAATAATTGATTAGTATTATCTCTTACTAAAGTATCTCTTAATTAAAGTGTCCGGTGCGATTAGACCACTACAAGAGATGTCTAGATTAAACAAGATTTTTTTAGTTAGAGCAAAAAATTGCGCGTATAAAAATGCCATATTTGTACTATATCTTTTATCGGTATGAACTTTAAGAAAATGATAATTGTCAGATATCGATAAATAAAGGATCAAAGGAAAAAATTATGAAAGCATCCGACCTGTTTGTAAAATGTCTTGAGACCGAAGGAATTGAATATATCTTTGGTGTACCCGGTGAAGAAAATGCCGACTTTATGGTGTCACTGGAAAAGTCAGATAAAATAAAATTTATCCTCACGCGCCATGAGCAAGGTGCATCGTTTATGGCTGAAATTTATGGCCGTTTAACCGGCAATGCAGCAGGTTGTTTGGGTACGCTTGGCCCAGGTGCAACGAATTTAATTACCGGTGTTGCTGATTCCAATATGGATCGTGCACCGATGCTGGTATTAACCGGGCAGGGTTCAACCGAGAGGTTACATAAAGAGTCGCATCAAATTATGGATGTGGTGCATATGTTCGAGCCGGTTACCAAATGGGCGACAACCATTCTGCACGAAAATAATATTCCAGAAATTATACGTAAAGCCGTGCGCATTGCCCGCACAGAAAAACCCGGCGCGGTGCATATCGAATTACCGGAAGATTTAGCTAAAAAAGATAGCAGTGCGAAGCCACTTACGCCTCTGCGATTTCGTCGCCCGGTGCCGGATGACAAAATTGTTGATCAGGCTTTCGACATTCTGAAAAATGCAAAAAATCCTATTATTCTCGCGGGTAACGGCTGTATCCGTAAACGCGCCAGCAAACAGTTACGTGATTTCTGCGATAAAACTGGCATCGGTGTTGTCAGTACCTTTATGGCAAAAGGTTGTGTTGATATGGATGCGGATTACTGCCTTTACACTATCGGCCTGTCTGCTAAAGATGTGGTGAGTTATGCCATGGATAAAGCCGATGTTGTGCTCGCTATTGGTTATGACATGGTGGAGTATCATCCGGAGCTGTGGAATTCAGCAGGTGGTAAGAACATTATTCATATCGACTTTTTACCAGCAGAAATTGATGAACACTATCACCCAGAAACAGAAGTGGTGGGGGATCTCGCCCATGCACTTTGGATGTTAAATGGACGTGTTGATGCGATGGGTGGCCTGACATTTGATAATACGTATCAGGCAACCATTCGACGTGATATGACCGTTGAAATGGAAATGCATAAAGATGATGATACCAAAGGTATTATCAAACCACAGAAAGTACTGTGGGATGTCAGGCAGGCAATGGGCCCTCACGACATTCTACTTTCTGATGTGGGTGCGCACAAAATGTGGATCGCTCGTCATTATCAATGCCATGAACCCAATACCTGTTTGATACCGAACGGATTCTGCTCTATGGGATTTGCC
>UOFH01000289.1_pt1 | contig 26398 bp, 25 predicted proteins | sample 1988451 | NCBI WGS metagenome assembly UOFH01 (sample SAMEA4712194, study PRJEB27164) | hydrothermal vent metagenome | biome: marine basaltic hydrothermal vent biome; feature: marine hydrothermal vent; material: mineral | place: Pacific Ocean | collected 2011-06-14/2011-07-23 | depth 1689 m | reverse complement strand
CGGTTCGCTGGGGCATGCTGATTGATACGGCCAAATGCGCAAGTGGCTGCACCGCCTGTGTCACTGCCTGTAATACCGAAAACGGCATTGCCTCTCACAATCGTCCACGCACCGATCAGCAGTGGATCCGCAAAGTGACATTACGTGACAAACAAACCAAACACGAAATTTCATTGCCGATGATGTGTCAGCATTGTGAATCACCACCCTGTGTTGATGTCTGCCCCACCGGCGCATCAATGAAACGCGCAGATGGCATTGTTCTGGTTGATCGTCATATCTGCATTGGTTGTCGCTACTGCATGATGGCCTGCCCATACAAAGCGCGTTCATTCGCACATGAAACGGTTGATGCAACCGTTGATTATCAGCCGCGCGGCAAGGGCACGGTTGAGTCTTGCACTCTGTGTGTACACCGCGTAGATGAAGGTCAAACACCGGCCTGTGTTGAAGCCTGCTCAGAAGCCGAACACGGCGCAATGATTTTCGGTGACATTAAAAATCCGCACAGCGAAATTTCGCAACAGTTAGTCAAACACGGCGGCAAGCAAATACGTGCTGACCTTGGCTTAAATACCGGTGTTCGTTACCGCGGTATTTAATTTAAATCGCCACAGAAAACACGGTTTCTGTGGCAACGTTTTTTAATAAATAATTTTACAAGTATTAGAGATTAGTTGAATACTATGAAAAAAATACACTTAGAACAGATTGAAGGTAATAGTACGGGCTACATGGGCTTAATCGCTCTTTTAGGTGTGTTCGTACTGGGTGCCATTGGCTCGATGCTTTATATGGAGCACGAAGGTCACTGGGTTTCCGGCATGGATAACCAAATTGTTTGGGGTCTGCCCCACGTATTTGCGGTGTTCTTAATTGTGGCGGCATCCGGCGCACTAAACGTTGCCTCTATCTCATCTGTGTTCCAAAAGAAAATTTATAAGCCATTAGCGCCGCTATCGACCTTAGTGGCTTTAGCCTTGTTAACCGGTGGTTTGATGGTGCTGGTTTTAGATTTGGGTCGCCCTGACCGTTTAATCGTCGCCATGACCTACTACAACTTCAAGTCCATCTTTGCATGGAACATGATTTTATATAATGGCTTCTTCGTCATTGTCGGTGTTTATGCGTGGTTTATGCTAGATCGCACGATGAAAAAATACAGCCGTTATGCGGGCATCGCAGCCTTTGTGTGGCGCTTAGCTCTCACCACCGGTACCGGTTCAATCTTCGGATTTATCGTTGCCCGCTCTGGCTACGACATGGCAATGATGGCACCGATGTTCGTAATTATGTCATTCTCGTTTGGCCTAGCCATTTTTATTCTTGTGCTGCTAGCTTCATATAACGGTACAAATCGCCCATTGGGTGATGTTGTTGTCAATCGTTTACGCAGCCTGCTAGGCACATTTATATTCGCAACGCTCTATTTCCAGATTGTTTATCACCTAAGTAACTTATATGCCACTGAGCATCACGGTTACGAAGCCTTTATTCTTTTAGGCGAAAATGGCGGATCAACTTATTCAAATATTTACTGGATTGGCCAAATCATTTTGGGCACCTTAGTGCCTATCGCAATGATTTATACGCCCGCGTTAAAGAATAATCGCACAGCAATATCCATTGCCTCTGCACTGGTTATCGTCGGTGGCATGGCCGCAATGTATACAGTCATCATTGCCGGACAAGCTTACCCAATGGAAATATTTCCGGGTATGGAAGTTGTGAGTTCTACTTTCTTTGACGGCGCGGTTAGCCAGTATTCACCGAGTTTGCCTGAAGTACTATTGGGTTTAGGTGGTGTGGCGATGTCATTAATTATGATTGCACTGGGTATTAAAGTTTTAGGCTTCCTGCCCGCGACTTTAGAAGATTCAGTGGCTGATCCACACCATAAGGCTGAGTAAATTTTAAAAACGTTAATGCTTGATGCAAACGGCTCGGAGATTACTTCGAGCCGTTTGTGGTTTAAAGGCAAGAGCGTTTTTCCGCAAATGAACGCGAAAAAACGCAAATAAAAACATATTTTTTGTTACGCTGCTTCGCAGCTTTAGCAAGCTATTAGTTAAAATCGATGCCTGAAACCGGCAAACTTGCGAAGCAAGTTAACCCTAAAAACATTTGCGCTTATTTGCGTTCATTTGCGGTAAATAGCTTTTAAAAATCCAATGCCACACTTCCTAATCTCAGCCGCTCACAAATCCTCAGGCAAAACCACCCTGAGCATCGGCCTGTGCGCGGCATTAGCCGAAACCGGCAGCATCGTGCAGCCTTTTAAAAAAGGCCCCGATTACATCGACCCCATGTGGCTAGGCAAAGCCGCCGCCCGCCCCTGTTACAATCTTGATTTTTACACCATGCAGCAAAGTGAAATTTTCAACACAGTTAACCACTATTCTAAAGACGCCGACATCACCGTAATAGAAGGCAACAAAGGTTTATATGATGGGCTGGATTTAGACGGCAGTAACTCCAATGCCGCTCTCGCCTCGCTACTTAACGCACCGGTTATTTTAGTTTTAGATGCCCGCGGCATGACCCGCGGTATCGCGCCTTTAATTTTAGGTTATCAGGCTTTCGATAAAGACATCAATATTGCAGGAGTGATTTTAAATCAACTCGGTGGCGCTCGGCACGAACAAAAACTGCACTCGGTTATCGAACACTACACCGATGTTAAAGTCATTGGCTCAGTTTATAAAAATCCCGCATTGTCTATCGACGAACGCCACTTGGGATTAATGCCCAGCAATGAAGATGACAGCGCCGATGCCAAAATCAAACAGATTCGTGACATCGTAAAAGATCAGGTTGATTTAAATTTACTGCGCAGCATTGCAAACAGTGCCGCGCCTTTGCCCAAAGTCGATACGCAAAAACAACCAAGTATTAAAATCACAACACCACTGAAAATCGGCATTATCGAAAACGATGCATTCGGTTTTTATTACCCAGATGATCTCGACGCCATTAAAGCCACCGGCGCAGAACTCATCCGCATTGATACCATTCGCGACGCAACACTGCCCAACATTGACGGCCTATTTATCGGCGGCGGCTTTCCCGAAACCCGCATTAAAGCATTAGAAAAAAACACCGCTATGCGCAGCCAGATAAAACAGGCACTAGAAAACGGCCTGCCCTGCTACGCCGAATGCGGCGGTTTAATGTATTTAAGCCGCTCGCTCAACTGGAAAGATCAACGCGGTGAAATGGTCGGCTTTATCCCCGCCGACTGTATGATGCACAAAACCCCACAGGGGCGCGGCTACATTCAATTAAGAGAAACCGCTCATCACCTTTGGTCTGCATTCAAACCGTCTCCCGAGCCAGAAATTGCCGGACATGAATTTCACTATTCAGCACTTGAAAATATTGATGCGAATGTTAAATTTGCTTATCAGGTTAAACGTGGCTCAGGCATCAACGGCAAAGCGGACGGCATCGTTATAAAAAATACACTGGCCTGCTACGCGCATCTGCGCGATACCGCAGCCAACCACTGGGCACAACGTTTTGTTCAGTTTATACAACACTGTAAATTAAATCGGAATTCGTAATATGAACATGATTAAACTCACGCCCGCCGCGGCAAAAATAATTAAGCACTCTGCCAAAGAGGGCAATTTAGATGGTCTGCCACTACGCCTTGCTTGCACAAAAATGCAAAATGGCAGCTACCATTACGGCATGGGATTTGATGATGTAAAATCAGATGATATTACACACACATCCGAAGGCGTTGATTTAATTGTCTCGGTTACCGCCAATGAATTCATGAATGGCATGACCATAGATTATGTAGAAATTGAAGAAGGCAAAGAGCAATTTATTTTTATGAATCCCAATGATCCAGACTACGTAAAGCCCACTGAATAATTTAATGCCAAATCATTTAATGCAGAGTAATTTAATTTATTAATTATGTCATTTTCAGAACGCATCTATACTGAAGTCAAACAAATGTCTAACCAGCATTTGTTTACCTGTATCTCTGCATTATTTTTTTTATTGCTAGCACTCGTACTCAGCAGCTTATGGCTGGCGACAACAGAAACCAATAAAACACTGGCATTGTTTATTCAAATTTTGTTAATTTTTTTCGCTTTCGTCAGCATTTCTTTTTTAGCCTTAACTAACCAACGCAAGCAGGCAAGCAATAGTCAGCAACAACATAAAGCCCAACAAATTTTATTTAACATTACCACCACCGTAAATTCAGGGCGCGAATTAAAAGAATTGTTAAATTTATTTTGTAAAAAAACTTACGAAGAACTTCAAGCTCACAATGTTTCGGTTTGGTTAATTACCGAAAATAATTGGCTAGAATATATTACCGGCTCGGGCATCGACCCGAATATTGTATCGCAACAAAAACGCATAAAAATAACCGACGAGCTAAAAGATACACTAATCAATAATTCCATAATTCATGACAATGAACACGTCACCCGCTTAGCCGAAATTCTTCAATGCGATGTTTCCGATGACGACCGTTCATTTTATTTACCGTTACATCATCACAACAGAACACTGGGCGTTATTCGTATTAAATTAAGTCAAACACCTTTAAGCAACCAAAATGATTTATACGATTTATTTTCAACACTCGCCGCACAACTATGCAACGCCATTGAAAAAGCCAAACAAGATCAAGAATCACGGCGCATGATTATCATGCAAGAGCGCAGTTTAATCGCCAACGAATTACATGACTCTCTTGCACAAACTTTAGCAAGCTTACGTTTTCAAGTGCGCGTGCTCGATGAAACGTTACAGCCCACCGCCGAGTTTCAATCTATTCGCGGCATCGAACAAGTTGAAAACAGTTTAGATGAAGCCTATTCCGATTTGCGCGAACTCATCGCACACTGTCGCACGCCTATCGACAAACAAGGTTTAATTGAAGCCGTACAAAAAATAATTTCACGCATGCGAAAAGATTCTGGCATACATATTTTATTACAAAAAGAATGGGAACATTCCGACCTGCCACCGAATTTAGAAATGCATATTTTTCGCATCGTGCAAGAAGCCATGAACAACATTCGCAAACACAGCAATGCACAACATGTGCGGCTGATGTTTCGTTGCGATGAAAAAGGCAATCATCATATTTTAATTGAAAATGATGGGCGCGGATTTGAAACGCCAAAAGAAAGTGATCACCCAGGTAAGCATGTCGGCATTAGCATTATGCGCGAACGCGCCAATTATTTAGGCGGTGAGCTACGCGTTGAAAGTGATCCTGACGAAGGCACACGAATAGAACTTTATTTTACTTACAGCAGTGATACAGATCACGACCCACTACAACGATTATCGGAGATAAACTCTTGAGCATGCGCGTATTAATTATAGACGACCACGCACTATTTCGAGTGGGCTTACAAGGCTTATTGGAACAGCGTGGCATTGAAGTTATCGATGCAGTAGCCGAAGGTTCAAAAGGTTTAGTGTTAATTGACGAGTTAAAACCCGATATTGTTTTACTCGATTTACGCATGCCCGACATGAGCGGCTTAGAAGTTTTACAAAAAGCCAAAGAACAAAAAATAGAAATTCCCATTGTTATGTTAACCACCAGCAACGAAGAACAAGATTTAGTTGAAGCCCTTCGCAATGGCGCACAGGGCTACTTATTAAAAGATATGGAACCCGATGAACTGGTCAGCGCATTGCGCGATATCGAAAAAGGTAAAAGTGTGGTTGCACACGGCTTAACTGATGTGCTCGCAAAAATGGTGCAAGGTGATCCGATAGAAACCAAACAAAAAGAAACGCCTTTTTCTGCACTCACGCCACGCGAATTAGAAATTTTATGTTTACTTGCCGACGGACAAAGCAATAAAGTTATTGCCAGAAATTTAGGTATTTCAGACGGCACGGTAAAGCTGCACGTAAAAGCGATTTTACGCAAACTGGAAGTTCACTCACGAGTAGAAGCGGCGGTTATTGCCGTTGAGCAAGGGCTTCGACAAAAACAGAAAAAAGAAATTTAAACGGATAACAAATGAAAACTTTTAAATCACTTATTGAAGAAGCACTACCCAACATTCAAGAAGTTTTTCCCTGGGATTTAGATGAAAAACTCGCTAACTCAAACGATATTTTATTAATTGACATCACCGAACCCAATGAATTTTCAATCGTGCATATAAAAAATTCAATTAATGTACCCCGCGGAATTTTAGAAGCCGCCTGCGATTGGGGCTACGAAGATACGCTTCCCGAATTGGCCAGTGCACGAGATAGAGACGTGGTACTTATTTGTCGCTCTGGCAATCGTAGCGCACTCGCCGCACACACTTTGCAACTCATGGGGTTTAAAAATGTGAGTTCATTAAAAACCGGTTTACGCGGCTGGTTTGATTACGAGTTAGCACTATATAATGAAGCTGAACAAGAAGTGGATGAAGACGAAGCAGATGCTTATTTTAGTAAAGTCCCACGTGCAGATCAAATGAGTGCGTAGGTGCGAATTTATTCGCACCTACAAAATATATTTTTTAAACTCGTATAGAAACTCAAAAAATAACGGATAAAATATTGACCAACCACAACCACCATCATCACGACGTTACGTCCAACCGCATCGGCATTGTTTTTTTTCTAAACTTCGCATTTACTATTATTGAATTTATCGGTGGTATGTTAACTAACAGCACGGCAATTATGGCCGATGCGGTGCACGACCTTGGCGACACCTTATCCATTGGCATGGCCTGGCTTTTAAATAAGCTAAGCAAAAAAAATCCCACACATAATTTCACTTACGGTTTTCACCGCTTTTCATTATTAGGTGCTTTACTCAATGGCATTGTACTAGTTAGCGGTTCAATATGGGTTTTATCAGAAGCCATTCCAAAATTATTTTCACCCGAAATGCCGCACACCGTTGGCATGTTTTGGTTAGCCATTTTAGGGGTAACCGTAAACGGTTATGCCGCGTGGAAAATAAGCGCGGGAAAAACGCTGAACGAAAAAATGCTTAACTGGCATTTACTTGAAGATGTTTTAGGTTGGTTCAGTGTATTAATTGTAAGCGTGTTATTAATGTTTTTTAACTGGCCCATTCTCGATCCGTTGCTATCTATTTTATTTACGTTATTTATTTTGATTAATGTAATAAAAAATACATCGCTTACCATTAAAATATTTTTACAATCGGCACCCGATAATGAAATGCTCGATGCTATCCGAAACAAACTCACGGCTCTTGAACATGTGAAAGCCATTCACTATTTACGCTTGTGGTCATTAGATGGCGAGCGTCATGTGCTCAGTGCCCATTTAGAAATTGATAAAATGATTAGCGCGCAGGAACAAATGCAAATAAAGAAAAATATTAATATTGAACTTGCTGAATATTCGTTAGAAAATACAACAATCGAATTTGAAATGCCGGATGAGATTTGTAGAGATACTTAACGTTTAATAAAATTTTCTATCTTTACGACGTTTGCCTGCTTGCTGAACAACCACACCTTTTATGTGCGACGGGCCTTTAAATTCTTCGGTTTCATACAGATCATTTAACGGCACTAAAAAGTGTTTGTCATCGTGCTCGCGATATTGACGAAATGTGTATTCATCTTTTAAATCTAACGCAACCACATAACAACCATCACGAATAACACCTTCTGGGTCAACCACAATGACCACTTCATTCATAAATTCGGGCTGCATTGAATCGCCCAAAACTTGTAATGCAAAGGGTTCTGCTTTGCTGCAGGATGATGCTTCCATCGGTGTCTCTCTCAGGTGCTAAATTCTGGTCAATAATTATACACTAATATTGTTAGCGGTGTCCCTAACAATACGATTAAGATATAATATACATATTATTTTTATTAAACAGTAACTTACATTATGTCATCAGAAAAAATCACGCGCAATAAAGCCGTTCAATTCACCTACACCATTACCGATGATATGGGTAATGTCGTCGAACAGGTCGATATGCCGGTTCAATATGTACACGGCGCAAGCAGCATGGGCTTAATTGAACGCGTAGAGCGTGCGATGGAAGGCCACGTAAGTGGCGACAGCCTTGAGGTTGAATTACCCCCGTCAGAAGGATTTGGTGAAATTGATCCCGATTTGAGCTTTACCGATGATGTGGAAAATGTGCCTCCGCAATTTAGAAAGGTGGGCGCACAGGTTGAAATGGCAAATGATGCAGGGGACACAAAAACATTTATTGTTTCAAAAATTGAAGGCGATAAATTAACCGTAGATGGCAATCATCCACTGGCGGGAAAAACCGCAACTTTTAAAGTAAAAATACTCGACGTGCGCGATGCCACTGCCGATGAAATTCGCAATGGCATTTCTAATCCTAATGTATCGATTCACTAATTAAATTTATCACTAGTTGATTTTAACTGGCACGAGCGTGTTGTGCGCCCGTGTTTTTTGGCAAAATTTATTTTTATAAATTTAGCGGGTTTTTTAAATTCACATCATCCATAAAGGGTTTTCTGCGATCGGTGTGAGTTAACTGATAAACCAGCCCCAACCAATTCCCCACCACAGCACCTGCGGTATCGTGCCATGTATTGTCTAAGGTATTTAATAATAAATTTTCAGGAAATGCTGGCACATCTAAATTGTTTTTATCATTTAACGCGTTTAATAATTGCGTTTTAAACTCGCGTAAAATCGCTGATGATTGCACACCAAAATAATGCTCGGGAAACGGCGGATAGGTTTCAAGTTGCCCTTCAATAAACAACAACACTTCGCGTTTAAATTCTTTTAAAAGAGAAATGGTATCGTACTCAGGGTGCCCCTGAAAAAAGATAGTTCGAAAACCATCTTCTGACGTGGCTAAATGTACGCAATTATTGCTGTCGACTGCCAACACTTTTAAATTAGCCGCATCAAATTGTTTGCGGCTAATATCGTTCCAACGCGAATGCGGCACATCAAATCGAGTATTAATATCACTAATTAAAGGGTGCAGTAAATCAGTAACACGATGTGGAAAAACGCCCCATTTTTTATTGGGTCGCGCAACACGTTTTTGTTGGTAGCGAAATTCTAACACCGCATGTGTTGCTAAACACGAACACAGCGTTGATGTCACATTGTCATGTGCCCAATCAGCCACTTCAATTAATGGCTTCCAAAACTTTTGATTAGATAATTCAGACCCCAACACATTTACACCGGTAATAATTAATGCATCTAAACCCTGTTCTTTTATTTGTTCAAAAGTTTCATAATATTGGTCAATGTGCGCTTGCGTTTTTTCACTGCGCGGTAATTCATTTAAAGTAAACGGATGCACATAAAATTGTGCGATAGGATTACTCTCGCCGATTAAACGAAAAAACTGTCGCTCCGTTGCACTCAGTGCGGCATCGGGCATCATATTTAATAAACCAATATGCAGCTCGCGAATATCCTGATGAACAGCGGCATCCGGTGCCAGCACTTTTATGCCTTCACCGCGCAGGCGATTAAATGACGGTAACTGATTGTGGGCGACTAGTGGCATTTAGTGTTTTTGGCTCTTATTAATTATTTAAAATAAAAGAAAAAGAAAACGCAAATGAACGCAAATGTGCGCAAATAAAATCAAAAGCGGATTTAGGCATAATAATGCGCCACAGGCGTATTATTATGCCTGAAATCTGCGTTTATTAGCGTTCATTTGCGTTTTCTTTTTCTTTATTCTTTTTCTTTATTTTAAGACTCTCTAGAAATTGCCGTCTCTAACAATCGCAAGAAATCATCTTCATTTTTAACTTTTGATACCTCTTCAGAAGTAACAGTATAACCCTGTTTGGCAATTTCCTCATAACGCGGAATCCGTGAATGAAATAATCGCGGAAACACCCAGCGTGTAAATTCATCCGGATCTATTTGTGCCGCAAAATCAAAATCATTTTCTTTTAAATAAATCGCCAATTGTTCCTGTAAAAATTCAGCACGATAATAAAGTGGCTTAGGTGCGCTTTGTGCGCGGGCAATTAATTTTTCTTCTTCTGCTTTATTCGTGACTTGAATGTAAAGCATTAGCGTATGTTCCGCCAGCGTTTCAATCACGCCCGGTTCATCTAATTCACAAAGGCTTCCACCCACATCGTTTATAAAATGTTGATAGCCATAAATGCTTTGCGCTTTCTCAATAAAGTCGGGCACATCAAACATGGTGGCAATTTCCGCTTCTTTATAAAGCGATTGATGTTTTACAAATTCATCTAATTCAATGCCACCCAATTCTGGATTACCCAATTTCCCCACAAAACTAAGTACCGGCCCTAGGTCATGTACTTTTATATTGTTACGAATATAAATCCAGTCGTTGCGCAGCAGCTCATTTAAAAACGGCACTTGCATTGCCTGTTGCTTAATCATATCTAAAATCGGTTCGTCTAAATAACGTGTGCCAATTCGATAGTCTCCCGAAAAATGAAACCACTGACTGTCGCGCAACAGACTTGATAAATACGTTTTACCAACACCTGACATTCCCAGTAAAGTCACTTTTTTATTTTCCCAGGCTTTAAATTCGTCGACTGTGAATTTCACTTAATTTCCCCATAAATATTTTTTGCTATTTTGACACAAGCACTGTGCTGCGTCATGCTTTACTCGAATGATTAAAAACGTTTTTAAAAAGGGTGCCCGTACATTAGCCAAATGGCGGCATCCTCTTCTGACCAGGCAAAATCTAATCGACCAATATCATTGTTTGCCATTATTCTCAAGCTAACACCAATGTCGGTTTTCATTGATGAGTGTAATTCCTTAAGATTCCACACCGGTGCAACACGACCTATTTCATAAAAAATTGCGATTTCCCACCATTCCAAATTGGCAAATTCGAGAAACGTTATATTTCTTAATAAATCAGATTTTGGAATTGTTCTAAATTCTGCTGAATAATAAATAGCGCTGTCATCATGAAATCGCTCAATAGGGTATGCACGCATACGATAAAGCCCGCCCAACGTAACGCCGTAATAATGTGGCGTTGGCGCATCACTTAAGGTAGTTGCTGTCCATGCATTAAACGCTAACACTTGTTGTTCGCTAAATGGACCGCTGCCTAAATTAAAAAATTTACTGAACTCAAATTCCGCTACACTCCATTTCTCATTGTCATTAAAACCGGGGTCGTATTTAATGCCAACATCAACAATACTTCCCACACTTGGGTTGATAGGGAAATCGGTATTGTCATATTTAAATGAAAATCCGACTCCTGTTGTTGATAATGGAAACGCCGAGTCAACATCATAATTTCGATTATGATGAAACAATGTGGTTTTAAAATAAGTTCGCCCCGATTCAAACGGATTAAAAACCTCACCGCCATTCGCCCCGCCCACCAATAAACCTTCGCTTAAGGTGTATGTATTTATCGGATTAAATTTCGCATTTCCAATATTAAATACATATTTAAAATCAATTTCAATCCAGTTAGAAAAACCTTCTGCTTCAAAAAAATTATCGGCAGACGAATCGTTACTCCCTGCTGGCGGATTATTTCCAGGCGGAGATGCATCTAAGTAAGCACGCTGTTGCGGAAATTCACCTAAGCCTAAACTCACATCTAAGAACAAATGTTTATTGTTTGTAAATTGATAATTATTAAAAAAAACATAAGCAGCCGCTGCGCCTTCATTACTGACCAATGCCGTTGCAATTAAACTGTTTTGTTCCTGAGGCAAACCACTAACACCCCCTGCCGCACCCACAACAAAACCCATTGCTTCAGATGCGAAACCATACGGCACGATATAAGGTTCGGGCTCACCTTTTACTTTACCTAACTCACGTACAACTCTATCCGCAAAAGCATTACAGCTTAAAAAAAAGATAAATAATATTTTTATTATATATTTCATTTTTAACTAACAGATAAATATTGATTTATATCTACATCATCTATTTGTTCGTTATCTAAATATAAATCAGCATATTTTAAATAAACACCGGAGGTTAAAAACAAATCAAAAAGGTCACTATCAATGTGTTTGTTTTTACACATCGAATTCATAATGCGAATAGATTCAGATAAAGTCTTGGCTTTTTTATAAGGTCTATCTGAAGCCGTTAAGGCTTCAAAAATATCTGCAATTGCCATCATTCTAGCGGTTAACGGCATGTCGTCCTTGTTCAACTTTTTTGGATACCCCTTGCCGTCCATAGACTCGTGATGACAACCTGCAATAACAGGTACATTTTTTAAATGCGATGGATAGGGTAATTCTTCGAGCATAATGATCGTTTGCACCATGTGGTTATTTATAATGAAACGTTCTTCTTCACAAAGCGTGCCACGCTTAATTGAAAGATTATACAACTCGCCTCGATTAAATTTATTCTCCGGCACATTTAATTTGAAACCCCATTGGTTATCCACCGGCATACAATCAGCAACTTCACGTTCAATCACATGCTCAATTTTATCTGCAAGCAATCTTTCTTTTACGGGTAATTCTTGTTGAGGTATTTTATCCATTCGTTGTTTTTCTTCCCATGACACGCCTAATTTATTATCTAATGTTCGCATCCATGTTTTTTCTGCAATTTCATTTAAGCGTGCTATTTTTTCATCTTCCATAAATTCGCCGCCTTGATTACAAATGGCAACAAATTCAAAATCCTCATCTAACATCTTAATATTCAATTTTAATTTTTCAGATATTATTTTTTCATCTTCACCCGCAGAACGTGCCTTCCAATAATCTATTTCAGTATCACGTTTTAACACTTCAAATCGTGTTCGAATTTCATGAATGCGATCATAAATCGTTTCTAACTTTGTCGATTTATCAACCACATATTCGGGCGTTGTAACTTTACCACAATCATGCAACCAACTTGCAATATGTATTTCCTGCCACTGATCCTGCGTTAGCTCATAATCTATAAATAAAGGCTCTTTAGATTCGCAGGCAGCCTGCGCTAACATTTTAGTTATTTCAGGCACTCGCTGGCAATGCCCCCCCGTATAAGGAGATTTAGCATCTATCGCACCGGCAATTAATTTTATAAATGCATCTAGTAAATCTTCCTGCATTTTTAATAACTTCTTACTTTCAAGAGACACCGCGGCAAACTCTGAAAAAGCCTGAACAAACGACAGCGACTGCTGATTGTTTTTTTCTGATGCAACTTCATCTTTTGCATACGCCAAAACAATCATACCCATGAATTCAGATTGCCTGTTTCGCAAAGGTAACAACACTAACCGCAATTCACTATTTAATTTACTGGCTAGTTCTGACCAGTGTTTATCCGTCTTCGAATTCTGGTATAAATATTTACACTCACTAGAATCAATCAACTCTGAAATTTCTTTATTATTAATTAATGAAAACCCGGGCAAACAGTTGCAGTCGGTTATCGATTTCGATTTAAATTTTAACGAATCATATTTAAGCTCATCACTATTTTCATTCACCAAATAAGTTGCAACTGCATCGGCATGACTTGCGCTAAGTGTTTCTAGTGTTATTTTTTCTAAAAGTGAATCGAAGTTTTTTTCACTCGCCAGTGAATTAATTAAACCCATAAACTGGCTTAAGCTTAACTTCATTAGTGTTTGCGCTTTAGCCAGATCATCCACTTCTTCTATTAAACTGAGTGGCGACTTAGATTCCGAAAAATCAAAATACATTATTTTTTTAGCATCTAAAGCTAATTCATGCATCGAAAATGATATTCGTTTTGCCAAGTACCAAACAACTGGAATGGTTAAGACAATAATCATTAATAACAAATACAATGTATTTATTGCAATATCTATTGCATCTTTTAATAACTCTTTAATAGGTGTAAACATAATTAAATATAAATCATCATCACCTAACTTTCCGATGTTTTTTACCGCACCCTGCCAGGGTGTGTTATTTGCACGAAAACTAAGTGATTGTTCTTTATATAAATCATTAATATTTAAATCAGAAAAAATAGATTTATTTAAATTCGTTATGTTTTTTAACTCAACGCCGTCCTGTGCATTTACAATTAAATGTTCATTTGCATTTGAGCTCGCTATCATAGCCCCCTGAGATGTTATTAAATATAACTCTGACATTTCTGTCATTTTTGAATTTTCTAAGCCTATTGAAATGTTTTCTAGGGTAATATCAGTTGCGATAACTGTATTTGAATTTTTCATTTTCATGGTCACCGTAGTGCCCACTTTTTGCATAAAATAAAAATAATATGGTGCGATTGCTTTTGGCTTTATTTTAGCTTCTTTGAACCACGGCCTTTCTCGTGGATCGTAATCTGTTTTTATTGGATCATTACGTTTTATTACCTGCAAACTCTCATCCATAAAAATACGTAACAAACTAGATTGATTGTTTTTATTAAAAGAAACATTATCGATTACAAATATCGCACCTTCCGGTGATGAAAACTTTTTCCTTAACTCCTTCGTATTCAATTTTCTAACAATAAAAAAATCACCATTATCGTACCCTAACTGCATGGCTGCAATTGATTCTTCTGTATTCATTGCTGAAACAAAAACATTCATGAATTTTAAGCGTTGCGATAATGTGCTACTGTTAGATACAGAGGAGTGAGATAACAGCTCTAATGAATTGAATACCGGATTGTAAGTTTTTCGATAATTAAGAACGATTTCTTTTGAAGCTCGATCATAAATTTCATCTGATGCCGAGAGTAATAATTTTGTTGTCTGTGTGTAATTCAGCACGCCGATAATGCTACCGACACAAAGAATTAAAACCGCAAACAGTGTTGCCAAAATAACATGTAGTGAAAATTTTCTTGGTTGAGTCATTAGAGCGTTACTACCTGTATTTTTGAATATGACTATATCATAAATACATTGTTTGATAAAAACAGCTTAGCTTAAACTTCGATACAATCATCCAACAAAAAAACAGTGAACTAATTTCTCTTGTAGACAAAGCAATCGGCGCAATCTAAAAGACAAACTCTAAATAAAATTATTATTTCACCTTATTTATTATTAAACTAATTTTTTCCTGAGTCTTTACATTTACAGATAAAACTTCTACAAACAAATCACCCGCCTGCGCGCCGGGCTGACCTGATTTACTAATAACAGCAGATACTTTAACTTGCTCAAAATTAGACAATTTCATTTGTGGCATCATCGCCATTGCATCATTTAAACGAACCGTAATAGGTAATTCGGCCACCGTTTTTTTCACAGCGGCTAAGGGCATTGGCGGCCCTTGCATGGCTTTTGCAAATATAAATAAGGTATCGTTGGGTGATACCTTATTTTTTAACGCTGGATCCAATTCAACCGTGACTATAATTTCTGCGCTTACGGCAGCTGGCATTTCAATAGCTTTTGGCATTTCCTGTTTTAGGTTGGCCACTTCACCCGCAGGCAACTGACTTTCAGCTGCTTGAATTAAACTATCGAGTTGTCTCAAGCCGTTTGCATCTTGGCTTAAAAGTGGGCGTAATTCATACCAGTACGACAACGCTTTTTTCGGATTTCCCTGCTGGCTTTGCGCGGTACCTGCCATCCATAAAACCGTGGGGTTCTCAGGCATTAAAACCATAATTTTTTCTACGATAGGTTTGGCTTTACCAGTTAGATCTCCGCCTTCAGTCATCGCAACCGCATCCGCATAGCGTAATAAAACTTCAGGTTCTTCACCAACTATGTCGATTACTTTTTCATAGGATGTTACGGCTTTGTGGTATTGTTTCATCGCCATGTAGGTTTTTGCCAACATAAACCAGCCATCTGGATTTTCGGGATCTTCTGCAAGGCGCAGTTCTAGTTTTGACACCGCTTCTTCGATGGTTATTTTCGGACGATCATCTCCTGCAGGCACTACGGTTGCCGCCACTTCTCTGCCGGTTGCCGCATTAAAATCACCCAATTGATAATAAAAAATCGCTGCTGCAAACGGAATAAACAAGGCCAAAAATATCACTGAGAATTTGTTTTTTTCTTTTGCAACGGCAATTGGCGCATCGCTTTGGGTTGCGGATTTTTCTGCTGACAAATCTAACGCCAATGTTGTTTCCAGCTCATCGCGTAATTGTTGATACGTTTGTTCATTGATATCGCCTGCTTCAAATTGCAGTTTAATTTCTTTTAAGCGCTCTTTTGCAATATCGACATTTAAGTCATCGTATTCATCTGAAAAAGAATAATTTTCTTTGCGTAATGTTGGCACGATAAAATAAATAGCGATTAAAACTAAAATAACTGCAGTAATAATAAAACTAACCATAACTTTCTCGAATACTTATTTATTGAGACCTTTGCACGAAACACTTTTCGTCATCTCCGAATGCTTGTGTCGGGAATGACGATATTTTTTAATTATTCCTGTTTCGTGCAAAGGTCTCTATTTGTTTAAAAATTTAAACGTTTTTATTCATCTAATAATGAATGCGCTTTTTTCTGTTGCTGCTCATCAACTACGGTTGTCGCTTCTTTTTTCTGCCGACGCACATATGACAATACAACTAAACCGGCAACGGCAAAAAATATCAACGGCCCAAACCAAAGTATCATTGTGCTTTTTTTCACTGGCGGACGATACATAACAAAGTCACCGTATCGCGTGACCATAAAGTCGACGATTTCATCTTTAGTGCTGCCTTCACTTAGCATTTTATAAACCCGTAATCGCATGTCTTGTGCAAGCTCGGCATTAGAGTCGGCGAGATTTTGATTTTGGCAAACTAAACAGCGTAACTCTTGCACCAAAACATTGTAATCTTGTTCCATTTGTTGGGTGGCGAAATCGTGCGTTTCGAATCTTGCCTGCACCTGAAATGACAAGATCAAGACGGTTATTGATAACAAAGTAATTCTAAATAGCTTCATTCATTATATCGCTCATAATTTTTTAAAAGATTACCGTAAATAAATGCAAACAAATAACGACTTCATTTTATTTGCGTTCATTTGCGGTAAAGTTTTTTATCTTTTGCTTTTATTTTTGCTCGGCAAAAAAGCGCTTAAACTTTTTATTCCAAACTGCATCGGTTAAACCGCCCGCGTGTTTAGCCACGACCACACCCTGCGCGTTGATTAAAAACGTTTCCGGCGCTCCGTACACACCCCAATCGATGGCGACGGAACTGTCCGGGTCGAAACCAATTTTTAAAAAGGGGTTGCCCATTTTCGTGAGCATGGCTTTTGCTTCATCACTTTTATCGCGCCAGTTAAGCCCGACGATGGGTATTCCTCTGCGTTGAAGTTCCATTAAATAACCGTGTTCGCGCCAGCACTCGGGACACCAGGTTCCCCACACATTAAACAGCCAAACTTTGCCTTTCATGTCTGCCACTTTAACAATTTCAGATTCGTTATATAAATCTGGCACATTTATCGCGGGGGCGGCTCGGCCAATAAATTCGGTGGGAATATCTCGCGGATTATATTCACCTGTGTTGGTTAAATTTAACATGTAGGCGAAGCCGCCAATCATAATAAAAAAACCAATTAAAATTGCATAACGTGACATTAAGCTAAACTCTCCGCCGCGCCTTGAGGTTGCGCCGCTTTTACTGATTTGCGATAGCGTTTATCGGTTGCGGCGAGTAAGCCACCGAAGGCCATAATTAATGCGCCCAACCAAATCCAACGAATAAACGGTTTGTGATATAAGCGCACACTCCACGCACCCTGTCCGTTTAAATCTTCACCGAGCGAGACGTATAAATCGCGCCAGAAACCGGCATCAATTCCGGCTTCGGTCATGGGCATTCCGCCCGCATTGTAAATGCGTTTTTGTGAATGCAATTGCGTTAGCTGTTCGCCATTTTGTAGCACCGTAAACCAGCCTTCTGCTGCTTTATAATTTGGCCCCACTGCACTTTGTACGCCGTCAAAAATAAATTCATATTCGCCAATGGCATAAGATTCACCGCGCACTAATCGAATATCTTTTTCGGTGCTGTAAAGAGAGGTTAAGGTAATGCCAACAACAAACATCGCCACGCCCATGTGTGCGAATGTCATGCCGTAAAAACCTCGCGGCGTATTCAACAACGCTTGCAGTTTATTTTTCTTACCGGAAACGCGATCGACAATACCTGTGGCGCTGGTGGTTACAATCCACATAGCTAACATCACCGCAACCACGGCACCCCACTTCACCTCATCCAGTAAAGCAAAAGGTATTGCGCTGCCCAGTACAACACTCAAAATAAATGGAATCACTAATTTTTTACCGATGCGCTCTAAACTATCCTGCTTCCAACGCGCTAATGCGGCAACACCTAAAAGCAATGCAATGGGAATGGTTAACGGCACAAACAACGCATTGAAATACGGCGGGCCAACGGAAATTTTACCGGCGCCCAATGCATCTAATGCCAATGGGTAAAGTGTGCCCAATAATACCGACGAGGCAACCACCACAAATAAAATATTGTTGATTAACAAACCGCCTTCGCGGGATAACATATTGAGTTTTATCGCGCTGCGAATTTGCGGCGCACGCCATGTGTAAAGAGCAAGTGAGCCACCCACCACCACCGCGAGAAATATTAAAATAAAGATGCCGCGTTCCGGATCATTTGCAAATGCGTGTACCGAGGTTAAAACACCGGAGCGCACTAAAAATGTGCCCAGTAAACTTAACGAAAAAGCAAAGATGGCAAGCAACACCGTCCACGCTTTAAACACGCCGCGTTTTTCTGTGGCAGCAAGCGAATGAATTAATGCGGTGCCCACCAGCCACGGCATAAAGGATGCGTTTTCGACCGGATCCCAAAACCACCAGCCGCCCCAGCCAAGTTCGTAATAAGCCCACCAGCTTCCCAGTGCAATGCCAATGGTTAAAAATACCCAGGCGATATTTGTCCACGGGCGCGACCATCTTGCCCATGCGGTATCTAAACGGCCACCGAGCATTGCGGCAATGGCAAAGGCAAAGGCCACCGAAAAACCAACGTAGCCCAGATACAACATGGGCGGATGAATGATTAAACCAAAATCCTGTAACAACGGATTTAAGCTGCGCCCTTCCACTGCTGCCGGAAACATACGATCAAACGGGTTGGAAGTAAGCAACATAAATAATAAAAAACCCACGCTCACTAAACCCATTACGGCAATCACTCGACCGCGCATAATCAATGGCATGGCTCGACTAAACAGGGCAACCGCTGCCGTCCACATCGCTAAAAACATCGTCCATAAAAGGAGCGAGCCTTCGTGCCCACCCCACACCGATGAAATTTTATACATGATCGGTAATTCAGTATTGGATTGTCGCGCAGCGTAGCCCACTGAAAAATCGTCGACTAAAAATGCGTAAGTTAAGCAGGCAAAGCTAATCATAATAAATAAGGTTTGCCCGAGTGCAGCCGGTGCGGCAACTTCAACCCAACTGGAGATTTTTTTCTGCGCGCCTAGCAGTGGCACAATGCCTTGAATTAGTGCTAAACAAAGTGCGAGAATTAATGCGAAGTGACCAATTTCAGGAATCATTATTTATTCTCCGCCTTGCTGCCCGGATAGGGATTACCTTCACCCACCGGTACATTTTCTGGGTGCTTCATGGCTTCGGTATTGCCTTCTTTCCATTTGCCCGCTTTTTTCAATGCATCAGCAACTTCTGGCGGCATATAATTTTCATCGTGCTTTGCTAACACTTCGGATGCCTCAAACACATTATTATTTAATTTACCTGTGGCAACGATGCCCTGCCCTTCGCGAAATAAATCAGGCAAAATACCTACATATAAAACCGCAAAGTTTTTTGCGCCATCGGTTAAATCAAATTCAATTTTTAAACTATTGGGGTCACGTTTTACACTACCCGTTACCACCAAACCACCAATGCGAAAAGTGTGATTTTGCGGGGCTTTGCCCTGATGTATTTCGGTGGGGCTGTAAAAATGATTCATGTTTTCATTTAACGCTTGCATAATGAGCGTAATAAATAATCCAACACCAATTACTAACATGGCGACAAACATCATTCTTTTTTGGCGGGCAGTCATGATTTTTAAACTCTCTAACTTTATTTGCAAAGTAGCTTACGTTTTATAAACGCAGACGGGTAACAGTTTTTAATATTTAACGATTCAAAAAAAACCGAGCTTTATGGGTTTTCTTGTTGCTGGCGTTCCTGCTGGCGATACTTTATTTTTAATTCTTTAATAATATTTTTTTTTGTAAAAATAGGGCTTACAAAAATCCAGCCCAATAAAACCAACGCCGTGCCGTAAGATGTCCAAACAAAAAAGGCGTAACCGCCCATATGAAAAAATTCACTAGCGCTCATTTTCAATTACCTCTTTAACCCAACGTGTATTTTGTTCGCGGCGTAAAATTTCACCGCGTGCGCGCATTAGCACCGATGCGCCATAATATAATTTAAATGAAACCGCCATCACCAACAGTGGAATTAACATATCAATATGCATGGATGGCTTGTCCATTTTTGAAACCGTTGCGCCCTGGTGTAGAGTACTCCACCATTCAACGGAGTAATGAATAATCGGAATATTAACAACACCCACAATCGCTAAAATTGCACCGGCACGTGCGGCATTGCGAGGGTCTTCAATCGACGCCTGTAGCGCAATAAAACCTAAATATAAAAACAGTAAAATTAACTCAGAGGTTAAACGCGCATCCCACACCCAGTAAGTGCCCCACATGGGCTTACCCCAAAGTGAGCCGGTAACCAGTGCGAGTAAGGTAAACGCAGCACCAATTGGCGCGCTGACGCTGGCCATTAAATCGGCGGTTTTAATTCGCCAAATCAAACCAATGCCGCCGGACACCGCCATAATCATATAAATAAACATCGACATCCACGCCGCCGGCACATGAATAAACATAATGCGATAACTTTCACCTTGTTGATAATCGGTGGGTGCGACAAAAAAGCCGTAATATAAACCAAATAATAAGGTGAGAAAAAAACTCCACACAAACCACGGAATCATTTTTCCTGACATGGTGTAAAAGTTTTTCGGCGACGAAAATTTATGGATGATTGCGGGTAATTTCATAATTTTTTAATAAATATTATTTGGGCACTTTGCATAAAAAAATAAGCATAAAAAATAATTAAGCATTTTGTCATGACAACAGATGCATTAAATATGCGTGAGCTGAAATGGCACTGTTCGCTTTATTTTTTGAGAGCTTCGCACAAATAACAATGTTTTTTCATTGTTCGTGTTTCGTACAAAGATCTCTTTTTGCTTTATTCTCTATCGTGAAAAACGCTCCGTTTGTTTATAAAAAGTTTTTTAGTTTTAGCGCAAATTCAATAATATTTGCGTCCATTCGCGTTTATTTGCGGTATAAACTTTACTCAACACTAATCTTCAAAGCAGATGCTGTAGCCAACGGTGCAAGCGTAATCGACAGCACCAGTAAAGCCCCTAAAAAATACAACTGCCCTTTAATTTCTAAGCCCGCCATACTAGCATCTACCGCATTAGCAGAAAATATTAGAACTGGAATATACAGGGGAAGCACTAGCAAAGACAATAACATTCCTCCGCGGTTCAAGCCTAATGTGAGACCCATCCCAATTGCTCCCACTAAACTAAGAATCGGCGTGCCTAATAACAATGTGAGCATTAAGGTAATTACCGCCTCGCTGGGTAAAAACATAAACAAGCCCAACAAAGGCGCCATTAATATAATGGGGACACCGGTTACTAACCAGTGACTAATAATTTTTGCCAGCACCAATAATGCATTCGAATGCGGGCTGAGCAGTATCTGTTCTAATGTGCCGTCTTCGTAATCTGACTTAAATAAGGTATCTAACGACAACATCGCCGCCAGCAGTGCCGCCACCCAAATCACCCCCGGTGCCATGGTTTGCAGCAATTGTTTTTCGGGGGAGACACCCAACGGAAACAGCGTGACCACAATAATAAAAAACAGCAACGGGTTTAACAGTTCGTTTCTGTGTCGATAAGACAACATTAAATCGCGTTTAATCAGCGCAATAAAAGCCGTGAAGGTGGATGGCGTCACGATATTGCCTCCAACTGGGTGCGGGGTAAAACCAGCCGATATTGCTCGCCCGCCTGCAACGTAACGGGTTGATGCGAGGTAATAACCAAAATGCCGCCATTATTGATGTGTTGCGTAAACACATCTTCTAGCATTGCCACTGCGGCAACATCCAGCGAGGTGTAGGGCTCGTCTAATATCCAGCATTTTGCATTGGTTAAAAACAGCTGCGCCAGTGCCACACGGCGTTTTTGTCCTGCCGATAAATTTCCGCAAGGGATATCTTCAAAACCGTATAGCCCCACTTGATATAGCGCTTCTTCAATGCCATTTTCGGTTTTGCTGCCGTGCAGCGATTTGGCCATGCATAAATTTTCTAGCGGACTCAGTTCAAATTTAATGCCCGCGCGATGCCCGATAAACAGTAAATTTTCTAAATAGTCGGATTCTGCATGATGTATTTTACGCCCCTGCCACAACACCTCGCCTTCGAGGGGTTGCGCCAGACCCGCCATAATGCGCAGCAAACTGGTTTTGCCGCTGCCGTTTTTACCCTCGACTCGCAACACCTGCCCCGCGCACAACTGGAAATCAAGATCGGTAAACAGATCGCGATAGCCTCGGGTGCAACTGATGGATTTTAGATGTAAACCGGCGGGTGCGTCGGCCATTGATGGGTTCCTGATATTAACTAAATTGGGGTTGCTGCACGACACAACAGCGTGTTAGGCGCAGCAAATTTTACAGGGAAATTTTACAGGGAAATCAATAGAATAAACAGCAATCCTTGTTTAATTTGCCGCGCAGCTTTATCAAACGATTTTATCTGCCAATCAAAAATTCGCTTAAGCCCGACTATTTCTCCCGCAATATCTATACTCATAAAGTAATTCCACCACACATGATAAAAAATGACTCTGCCTAAACTTTTTATATTCGCCCTGCTCATTGCTGTTTCAAACAGTCTACTCGCTGAAAAAGCCGCTTATGACGGCAAGTATCTGCAAACTTTATTCGAAAGCTACAAGCGCACTCAGGCTTATGATTACGCCAAACAACATCAGGCCGAAATGGAGGGCGACCCGTATTTCGATTATTTATTTGGGGTTGCGGCCATCGACACCGGCCACGCCAGCGAAGGCACCTTTGCACTGGAGCGCGTGCTGCTGGTTTTTCCCGACGATAAAGTCGCCCGATTAGAACTGGCACGCGGCTATTTTAATTTACAGGAATACGCGCTGTCTCGACACGAATTTGAAAGCGTATTAAAAACCGACCCACCCGCTCAAGTGAAAGACACTGCCGAGGCCTACCTCGACAGAATTCGTATTAGCGAATCACGCTATCGCCCAACCCACAGCGGCTTTATTGAATTTGCGCTGGGGTATGATGACAATACCAATGTGGGGCTGGATGAAAACGCCTCTTTCCCACTGGCCGCTTTTCTCGGCGCAGACAACTTTGGGCAAGACGACAACTTCACCTCACTCACCGGCGCCTGGACTTACATTCGCCCGTTTAGCCCTGGCTGGTTATTCGAATCGAGCCTTTCCGGCGACTACCGTAAAAATCAGCAATTAGATCAGTTCGACACTGTCATCGGCACAATACAATTAGGCATCACCCATTTACAGGCATCGAGCAAGTATAAATTTGAATTAATCAGCCAGACCTTTAATTTAGACGGCGATGAATTTCGCTCACTCAATGGCGTGAATTTCAATTGGCAGTACAGCATTTCTGAACATTCCAGTTTCAACTCATCGCTGCAATATGCGCAATTAGATTACCCCGATTTAGTCGTCAAAAATTCTGAATTAATTACCCTGGGCATGAACTTCACCCATGCATTTTCAGCCTATCTGCAACCCCTGTTATTTACCACCGTTACGTTGGGCACAGAAATAGCCGAAGACGATACCAGCCTCGCAACCCTGTCTGAAACCGAACGCGATATTTACAGTTTACGCCTCGGGGTCGTTTTAAACTTCACCAACACGCTGGCACTGCAAACCGCCATTGGCACCCAAAACAGTGCTTACGCAGGCGCACCTTTTAGTGCGCCCGAGGAGAACCGCGAAGACAATTACAGCACCGCAGACTTAAATTTAATTTGGGCCTTTGCGCGCAAGTGGCGACTCGACACCCGCTACAGTTACACAAAAAACAGCTCGAATGATGACTTGAGAAACTATGAACGCAACCTGATTAAAATGCTAGTTAATTACACGTTTTGAATTACGGTTGTTTTATTAATGAAAAATGCGGGTGATGTAGGTTCGAATTTATTCGCACCTACATTGCATCACTTACTGGCAATGGCAATGGCAATGACGGTGATTTTTAATTAAATAATTCACAACACCATTTAACATCTGGAGATAGTATGTTTAAGCCAACTCACATAAACACCGCCGCCGGTTTGCTCTTTTTGAGCAGCCTGTTTAGCAGCGCATTATCTGCAGACATTTTAAACGGCACTCACTGGGTCATTAAATCGGGTGATTCACTTTATAAAATCGCCCGCACCGTTTTCCCCAACAACGCAAAACAACAGGCAAAATTGCGCCGCGAATTAATGCGTTTAAACCCGCAGGTTTTTGCCAAAGGCGCTAACAATATATCTGTGGGCGATAAACTAAAAATACCGGCATTTGCCGCAGCTCAAAACAAACCCGCAGCCGTTGTTGCGGTTAAAAAAGTCGAGCCGGTTGCCAAAATCAAAGTCGAACCAAAACCTGAAAAAATAGCCGTTGTTGAAACCCAAAACGCAGCGCCCATCACGCCAGACCCAGAAGATGTTATTGGCAAAGTGATTATTAATGTGGGCAACTTAAGCGCACAAAATCGTGGGGCTAGTCGCAAGTTAAAACGTCGTTCGCCCATTTTTCGGGGCGATACGATTTCTACCGGCAGCCGCAGTCTCACACAAATTCGCATGAAAGATGGCGCATTAATTTCGCTGCGCCCGCACACCGATTTGCGTATTGCCAGCTACCAGTTCAACGGCCAGGAAGATGGCAGCGAAAAAAGTATTATCGAATTATTAAAAGGCGGCTTTCGCACCATCACCGGCATTATTGGTCACAAAAATAAAAACAATTATCAGGTGCGTTCCAGCGTTGCCACCATTGGTATTCGCGGCACGCATTACGCGTTAGTACTGTGCCAGCAATCGAGTTGCAGCAGTGAAGAAGCCGGTGAAATTGAAGACGGTTTATACGGCGGCGTTGCAGATGGCAGTATTATTTTAGAAAACGAAACCGGCACGCATCAATTTAATAACGATCAGTATTTTAAATTAACCTCGGCCAGCACTGCACCCGAAGCGTTTTTGTTTCCACCCGCCGTGTTAAAACACGGTATTGCGATTAGCGCCACAGCAAAACAGAAAAAACAAAACCTTAAACGCAGCGTCAGTAAAAAAGTGAAAGCCGCACCCAGACGTTTAGCGGTTATTATCGAACCCAGCCAACCTGATTTTAGACGTCGCCCCAAACTCCCCACACCGGATACAAACCAGCCACCCGTTACAGAATTTCAACCCGAATTAGCACCCAATGGCTCGGCCGTGTTAGTTGGTTTTAATGAAGTGGATCCCAGCGGCGCAATTACCGCCTCAGGGGGCGGCGTCATTATTGCACCCAACAATGACAATCGCATCGTTTTAGGCGCAAACCGCACGCCGATTGCACTCAGAGAAATCTCAACTAATGCCGCGGGGGAGCTGATTGAAAATGAATTGTCTGTGGTGTCACCCAGTGGTTTACTGGCGACGCTGGTGCCTTCGAGTGTCGGCGGCAACGCAGCCTTAGGTGTAAACTGGGGACGCTGGAATGGTGATTTCACGATCCGTGAAAATGGCGTACTTAGCAATACAAAAGATAATCTGCATTATATTTACAGTGAAAACCTAACCTCGCCTGCACAACTGGCTAATTTGGGCGGCCTGGGTGGGCAGGTTTCTTATGGTTTAAACGGCGGCACATTGCCCACCGATAATCTGGGGAATGTGGCCGTGGAAAGCCCTTTCGTCAATATGAGTGTGGATTTCATTCGCCAACAAATAACCCAATATGATGTGAGTGCAGTGGTAAACGGAAGCGTCTACGAAGCCTCTGCCAGCAATATTGCCTTTCAAAATTTAAACAACAGTTTTGATTTACAAAGTATTTCTGTTGGCTGCTCATCGGTCTGCGTGGGCGATGCCAGCGTGTTATTTGTTGGTGCGCAGGCCGAGGGCGCAATTACCACGTATCAAATATCAGACCCAAATGGCACTGCTAGCATTACCGGCACCGCCTTATTAACTCAGGGGGGAGTTGGGCAGCCCGCTCAATAAAACACTTGCTTTGCAGATGACATATTCGCCTGCTTCGTGTTGGTAGCTTAACGTCGATAAATACAGCACGAACGGGCTTAATCCCCTTTCATCTGTATTTTCGACCAGAT
>UOFH01000327.1_pt1 | contig 26406 bp, 23 predicted proteins | sample 1988451 | NCBI WGS metagenome assembly UOFH01 (sample SAMEA4712194, study PRJEB27164) | hydrothermal vent metagenome | biome: marine basaltic hydrothermal vent biome; feature: marine hydrothermal vent; material: mineral | place: Pacific Ocean | collected 2011-06-14/2011-07-23 | depth 1689 m | reverse complement strand
GAATTTTTTCTGGCAATGCAATTAAAGATGCCCGATCATACACAACCGACACATCTTTAAAATCTTCTTGTTTAAGATTAAAAAAATCACCTTGCAATAAAGTCATATTATCGCATTTATATTCTTTAAAGTGCGCTGCCTGATTAATGTTTATAGATATTTTTTGTTCTTCAAGAAAATCATTAATAGCCTTATCACTGCATTCAACGCCTAATACAGAATAACCTTTTGCAGCCAACCAAATTAAATCTAAACTTTTCCCGCATAAAGGCACAAAAACTTGTGCGTTTTTTTGAACATTAAAATAACGCCAATATTTTTCTAAATAAGGATTAACTGAATCTAAATGAAATGCTATTTTATTTTGATTCCACCGTTGTTCCCAAAAATCGAGTTCCATGGATTACCTTTTTTAGTGTTAATCGCATAACACGAGATTTTTAATTTCGTTTCAAATAAAATCGAAACACGTATTTCATATAAAAAAATACCTCGAGAGATTATCTCGAGGTACTCACAACTTCATGCTGACTAAAAACTTAAATTATAAATTCAAATTTTTACGATTGGCTTCAATTGTTTTAAAACTAATGCCCTTCACTTTTTCTAAATCATCTATCGATTTGAACGGGCCATTTTGTTTTCGATAATCAACAATAGCCTGCGCCTTCTTTTCGCCAATCCCTTTTAGCTCAGCGGCTAAAGCAGAAGCTTCTGCACTGTTAATACTGACCTGCCCTGACCACGCTAACCCTGTGTAAAAAGGTATAGCACAAAACATTATCACGCTTAAAACAACTGCTTTCATTATTTTCATTACGTTACTCCCTGTTTTATTTCATTTATTGATAGGAGCAAGTACACTAAACCACAAGATAGATAAAAGGCAACTAATTAATTTCTGAATTTATACTTTTTAAAACCGCCAGTGGATTTTCCGCCTGCGTAATGGGTCGCCCAATCACTAAATAATTTGCGCCTGCATTTAACGCTTCTTGCGGCGTCATAATTCGACGTTGGTCATCTGCTTTGCTACCTGCTGGGCGAATTCCGGGTGACACTAATAAAAAATTATCATTAAAATTTTCGCGCATCTCCGCCGCTTCCTGCGCCGAACACACAACCCCATCTAAACCCGATGATTGTGCCAGTTGCGCTAACTTTAATGCCTGCTCTGCTGGCGATATATTTATTCCAACTTCCGTTAAATCATCTTGCGACATGCTGGTTAACACCGTCACCGCAATTAAGAGGGGTTTGTGTTGTTGATTGGCAATCGCCTGCGCCGCCGCTTCCATCATTCTGCGGCCACCGCTGGCATGCACATTAATCATCCACACACCTAAACTGGCAGCGGCTTCACAGGCTTTAGCGACGGTGTTGGGAATGTCGTGGTATTTTAAATCTAAAAAAACATCGAAGCCTTTTGTTTGGATTTTTTCAACGAAGTTTGGCCCCAAATGCGTGAACATTTCTTTGCCTACTTTTAAGCGACATTGTGCTGGCTCTAATTGATTTATAAATTTAAACGCCTGGGTTTCATCAGGGTAATCAAGTGCAACCAATATTTTTGGATCAGACATATTTCGCCTATTTTTTAATTAATCAGTTTTCGCAATCATGCTACTCCAACTATGGCAGGAAGGACATAGCCACACATGGGTATTGGCTGAGTAGCCACATTGTTTACATTGATAGTGATGACGTTTTGCAATAATTGCATCGACAACCGCCGGCAATAAATCCGCGTGTTGTTCAAGATTGGATCCCTGCAATTGCAACAGTGTACTTAACGCATTCAACGACGGCTTGCGCAACACCGCTTCCGATAAATATTGCAACGCATCTTCTTTACCGTATATTTCATTTAATAGTTTTGTTAGCTCTGATGTTAAAGAAATTTCGGCATATTTTTTATCTAATGAACGTAAAAAACTTAAGGCTTTATTTAGGTTCGATGTGTTTCGATAACATAAAATTAACTGCTCAACGACTAGCGGAAATAACTTAATATTTTGAATTTCAACCTGCCGTAAAAAACGAATGGCTTTTTGATAACGACCGCGAGTGATCGAAAGATCGGCCAGTAAAATTGAAGCGCGCACACAGTTTTTATCTGTATTTAATGCTTTTTCGGCCAGTGCCTCTGCTTCTTTTAAATCATTTTGTAATAAAACCTGTTGACTTAATTCACAATAATATTGTGCTATTGTAGCGGATAATTGCGTATCGCTTCGACTGTGAAAACGTCGCGCAATATTAATAGCTTTTTCCCACTCCTGCTCTTGCTCATAAATACTCATTAAACATTGCTGTGCTTCCTGCGTAAAATCTTCGTCCTCAATCACATCATTAAATAAACTTTCTGCTCGATCTAGCCAACCGGCCTGCAAATAATCTTTTGCGAGTGATAGCAAAACTGTGGCTTTATATTCTTGCGGCAATGAAGGTCGGGCTAATAAATTTTGATGCAGTTTAATGGCTTTATCTATTTCACCATTGCGGCGAAAAATGGCACCCAGCGCTAAACTGGTATCGATGGTTTCCCAATCTGTTTCTACTAACTGAATAAAAATATCTAGTGCTTTGTCTTGTTCGTCATTTAATAAATAATTTAATCCCTGAAAATAATCATTGGAAAAATGTAGTTGTTTTTTCTTTTTTCTAAAACGTCGACGCGCAATAAATACACCCAGTAAAAATCCTAAAATGGGTAGCAGGTAAAGAGTCCATTGCGATGCAAAATTTATTTCCAGATATTCAGTCATTTATTATTTTTCAGTTTGCTTTAAAACCTCTGACAACCCTTCTAAGGTCTGTTGTTTATTTTTCAGTTTTAAATATTTTTTCTTTTGGTTCATTAACGCCATAAAATTAAAAATAAAACCAATAAACACACCAATGAGTAATGCGATAAGCAATACAAATGCCATGGGTAAATCAATTTGAAAAACAAATACATCGATTGAAACTAACTGAGCATTTTTATAAGTAAATGCGGCAATTAGAATAACTAGGGGTATGGATACTAGCAGGATTATAAATCGTATCATGATTAAAACGGCTATGGTTTAACTGCTTTATTAGACGATTCAGAAAATATTGTGTTAACTGATAATCTAATGTTTAAAATTATGTTGTTTGAATTTTTTATAATTAATTATTTGGTTTGGCTATTATTCTTTTCAACTATTCTGGTTAACTATTTTTGAGGGTTTCGTTAACACGCTCACGAAGCTCTTTGCCAGGTTTAAAATGAGGGACATATTTTCCGGGTAGTGAAACCGCATCGCCGGTTTTGGGATTGCGTCCTGCTCTTGGGGGTCTGAAGTGTAAACTAAAGCTACCAAAGCCACGAATCTCAATACGATCTCCGGTCGCCAATGCTTCTGACATTTGCTCCAACAAACTTTTAACCGCTAACTCTACATCTTTGTAAGCCAGGTGATTTTGCTTGCGCGCCATCAGCTCAATTAGCTCCGATTTCATCATTGATCTTGTAACGACTTCGCCAGACATACATGTTCCCCTTTTAATACAGCCATTATTACAGTAAGGAGCCATCCCTGCCCCATCTGTAATTTATTGTTAATATCTCGAAAGATATCTTAAAAGTAGCTGCATCCGCCTGATTTATCAAGCTTTTTTTAAGATTTTTTCGATATTAATCGATATTAACTATTATTGGCATCCATTTGCTCTTTAAGTAAGTCACCTAAAGTCGTTGATGTTGAAGCGGCCTCTGCGTCTGTAGAGTACTCTTTGATTGCTGCTGCTTCTTCATCTGCATCCATCGCTTTGATAGATAAGGTGATGGTACGCGTCTTGCGATCTACACCTAAGAACTTCGCTTCAATTGCTTCGCCTTCTTTAAGCAGCGTGCGCGCATCTTCAACGCGATCACGAGATAGCTCTGAAGCACGTAATGTACCTTCAATGCCGTCACCTAAATCAACGATAGCCGCTTTCGCATCTACTTCTTTAATGGTGCCCTTAACTAACGCGCCTTTGCTGTTTGCCGCAACGAAGTTAGAGAATGGGTCTTGTTCCATTTGCTTAACGCCTAATGAAATGCGCTCACGCTCAGGATCAATAGACAGTACAACCGCTTCCAGCTCATCACCTTTACTGTAGTTCTGAACCAAATCTTCGCCAGTAGAATCCCATGAAAGATCCGATAAATGAACCAGACCGTCAATGCCACCGTCAAGACCAACGAAGATACCGAAATCGGTAATCGACTTGATGTTACCGCTCACTTTATCGCCCTTGTTATGTGTAGCACCGAACTCATCCCAAGGATTAGCAATACATTGCTTCATGCCTAAAGAAATACGACGACGTTCTTCGTCGATGTCCAGAATCATCACTTCACACTCATCACCCAAAGTCACAACTTTAGCTGGGTTAACATTCTTGTTAGTCCAATCCATTTCAGAAACGTGAACCAAACCTTCAACGCCGTCTTCCACTTCAACGAAACAACCGTAATCAGTGATGTTGCTAACTTTACCCATCATGCGTGAACCTTCTGGGTAACGTTTAGCGATAGCTGCCCAAGGATCTTCACCCAGCTGCTTAAGACCAAGAGAAACACGGTTACGCTCTTTATCAAACTTAAGTACCACAACTTCGATTTCGCTGCCCACTTCAACAACCTCTGAAGGATGCTTAACACGCTTCCAAGCCATATCTGTGATGTGCAGTAAACCGTCGATGCCGCCAAGGTCAAGGAATGCGCCGTAGTCAGTAAGGTTCTTAACGATACCTTTAACAGACTTGCCTTCTTCTAGGCTACCAAGAAGCTCTTCACGCTCTGCAGAGTACTCAGACTCAACTACAGCACGACGAGAAACAACCACGTTGTTACGCTTCTGGTCTAACTTGATCACTTTAAATTCTAACTCTTTACCTTCTAAGTAAGAGGTATCGCGAACGGGGCGAACGTCTACTAATGAACCCGGTAAGAATGCACGGATATCGCCAAGCTCAACGGTGAAGCCACCTTTAACTTTGCCTGTGATAATACCGGTAATGATTTCTTCTGCATCATGTGCCGCTTCAAGAACAATCCATGCCTTAGCCCGTTTCGCTTTATCGCGAGATAAACGGGTTTCGCCCCAGCCGTCTTCAACGGCTTCAAGGACAACTTCAACTTCGTCGCCGACTTTAACTTCGACTTCGCCGTTGCTTAAAAATTGTGATTCAGGGATAACGCCTTCAGATTTAAGGCCCGCTGCTACGGTGACATAACCGTTTGAGATATCAACAATCGTACCTGTAACGATGGTACCGGTGGTCATCTCGGTTTCTTGTAAGCTTTGCTCAAAAAGTTCTGCAAATGATTCAGACATAATTTTTCCAATGTATAACTGCTGGCTGGTGGATTGCAACCTAAGGTGCGGGCTGCGCAGCGAACAGGGTTAGAGTTAAATTTCGCATAAATTCAACGTTGAATTTACACACGTGTGTAGGTGCGATTTATTCGCGCTTATCGGTGCTGTTTTTTACACCGACTTGTGCGAATAAATTCGCACCTACAGAGCTTTATGCCAGGCGTTGTTTCGCCAAATCTAAAACCATTTGTGTCACTTCATCAATACCCATTTCTGTGGTATCAATTTGAACCGCATCTTCAGCCGGTTTAAGTGGCGACACAGCGCGATTTGCATCTTGCTCGTCTCGTAACATTAAGTCATTTACGAGGGCGGCGATATTAGCACTTATGCCCTTTGCTTTCAACTGCTTAAAACGCCGCTCGGCGCGTTCTTCGGCGGATGCCGTCATAAAGACTTTAAGCGGCGCATCGGGGAAAATGGTTGTGCCCATATCTCGGCCATCGGCAACCAACCCTGGAGCCTCTAAAAAGCCGCGTTGGCGAGCTAATAGCGCATCACGCACCGCTGGAATGGCGGCGACTTTTGAGGCTCGCATACCAATTTCTTCTTTGCGGATGGCTTCGCTGACATCTTCGCCACTGAGTAAAATTTGTAACCCGCTATCGGTAGGTTTAAAAACCACGGGTAAATTGAGTGCTATTTCAGCAATAGCCGATTCTTCGGGTAAAGCTAAACCCGCATTCAGAGAAGCTAATGCGGTTAGACGATAGAGTGAACCGCTATCAAGAATATTAAAGCCCAGCGCGCTGGCCACATTCTGGGCGATTGTGCCCTTACCTGCGCCGCTGGGGCCGTCGATGGTGATTATGGGAGTTGTCATACTTATATTCCATCAGTTTCATTTGCTCGGGGACAGACCGGTGCTTTCCCGCTCTGTCCCCCGTTGTAATACCACCAAGAGCTGTACGGAGTCGACTCGCGACACTGCCATTTCTTGGTGGTCTCAATCAGGGGACAGAGCGCCAAAAAACGGCGGTCTATCCCCGAGGGCTAAGCGCCATGGCAGGGCAATCCATCAGTTTCATTTGCTCGGGGTCAGACCCGGCGCTTTTACCGGCTCTGACCCCTGTTGTAATACCATCAAGAACTGACCGGAGCCTACTCTGAAACAGTAACCCTAATCCCAACCCGATTCGCAATCCCAATAAAATCCGGAAACGAAGTCGCCACATTCTCACAATCTTCAATCACAATATCCGATTCAGCGCGTAAGCCCGCCATCGTAAATGCCATTGCAATGCGGTGATCATCGCGACTATGCACCTTGCCGCCTTTGATCGAGCCACCATTAATAATCATCCCGTCCGGTGTGGCTTGGCAATCCACGCCAATCGCCAGCAAACCATCGGCCATTACCTGAATCCGATCCGACTCTTTAACCCGCAGCTCTTCCGCGCCGGTAATTACCGTCTGCCCTTCGGCACAGGCCGCCGCCACAAACAGCACGGGAAATTCATCAATCGCCAGCGGCACTAAATTTTCGGGCACATTAATACCTTTTAACTGGGCGCTGCGCACGCGAATATCCGCCACCGGCTCGCCACCCACAATGCGCTCATTTAACAACTCAATATCCGCGCCCATGAGTTTTAAAATATCAATAATACCGGTTCGCGTGGGATTAACCCCAACATGTTGCAAGGTAATATCCGCTTTCTCAGCAATGCTCGCGCCCACTAAAAAGAACGCTGCCGATGAGATATCGGCTGGCACATCAATGTTACACGCGGTTAATCGCCCGCCGCCTTCAATGCACATTTGATTGCCATTTGTCTCGACCGGATAGCCAAACGCATTTAACATTCTTTCGGTGTGATCGCGGGTAATCGCCGGTTCACTCACGCAGGTTTTACCCGCGGCATACATACCCGCCAGCAGCACACAGCTTTTTACCTGCGCGCTGGCCATCGGCAATGCATAATTGATACCCTTAATTTTGGAGCCACCATGAATGCGCAACGGCGGTTTGCCGCCTTCGTCCGTATCCACTTTCGCGCCCATTAATGCCAGTGGGTCGGTCACCCGTTTCATCGGGCGTTTTGATAATGAGCGATCGCCGGTTAACACCACATCAAACGCCTGCCCAGCCAGCAAACCCGACATCAAACGAATTGAAGTGCCGGAGTTGCCTAAATCAATATCTGCCGCAGGTGGCGTTAAACCGTCAATGCCCACGCCGTGAATGGTCACTTCGCCCTTTTCATTCGGCCCGTCAATCGCCACTCCCATCGCGCGAAACGCCCGCAAGGTATTTAAACTGTCTTCGCCCTGTAAAAAGCCGGTAACGTGAGTCGTGCCATCGGCAATCGCGCCAAACATAATAGAGCGATGTGAGATGGATTTATCGCCAGGCACACGAAACTCGCCTGCGAGCTGACCACCGGGTTTTACTACATAATCTATTTGCGACATAAATATTTGAGTTTTAAAAAATGAAGTGCGAATTTTACATGAAGTTTAAATCGACGGATACTAGATTAAACGTGATCGTGACATTGCGTTAACGTCGCTGGATCACCGACACAAGCATTCGGAGACGACAGATTTTTTCTGTTGCTTTTATTTTTTTAAGTTACCCCCTTTAACTAAAAGCGTTTTACCGATAAAAGTTAACAACTTAAGGCGTTTACTAAAAATCATGTTCAAAAAAAGGCTGCAATTAATGCAGCCTTTCAATATCACATTTTTATATTATTTTAATTTACAGCTGATCCAAATATTTCTTAACCACCTTCTCTGGCAAGGGAATATACCCATCTTTAATCACCACCTGTTGACCCTGCTGCGAAAGAATCATTTTTAAAAATTCTTTTTGCAGTGGCGCTAACGTTTTATTCGGATGCTTATTTACATAAACATAAAGAAAGCGTGATAACGGATATTTACCCGACACCGCATTCGCCGGTGTTGCCTCTATAAATTTACCGCCCGCTTTTTTCGTTAACGGCACCGCTCGCACGCCAGAAGTTTTATAACCGATGCCCGAATAACCAATACCATTAATTGAGCTGCTAACCGATTGCACTACTGATGCCGAGCCTGGCTGTTCATTTACATTATTTTTATAATCGCCTTTGCACAATGCTTTTTTCTTAAAATAACCGTAAGTGCCAGAAACCGAATTACGACCGTACATTTGAATGGTGCGATTTTTCCAGCTACCCGTCAATCCCAACTCACCCCATTTAGAAATATTTTCTTCTGCACCGCATTTTCGTGTAGATGAAAAAACCGCATCCACATCAACAATACTCATGCCTTTAATTGGATTATCTTTATTTACATAAACCGCAAGTGCATCAATGGCAACCGGAATCGCCGTTGGCTTATAACCGTAGCGATCTTCAAACGCGGCAATTTCTTTTGATTTCATTTTGCGACTCATCGGGCCAAAATTAGAAGTTGCTTCGGTTAACGCCGGAGGAGCCGTTGAAGAGCCCGCCGCTTGAATTTGAATATTCACATTCGGGTAAGCTCGTTTAAACGATTCGGCCCATAATGTCATTAAGTTTGCCAGTGTATCTGAACCTACGCTGGATAAGTTTCCAGAAATACCACTCACTGATTTATACTCAGGAACATTTTTATCAACACTCACCGCAGCCACAGTGCCTGACATTAAAACACCAACACTGAAAACCGTTGCTGTTAGCATTGACGAAATTTTATTTTGTCTCATTGTGCAAAACTCCAAATTTATAAGTGGGGTTATTTTATTTAAAAATCATGAATACGATGTGACGGGTTTGTGACAATTTTATTACACAATAAGCATTCGCCTATTAACGAGTCAAAAAAGAAAAACACGTTGGTAACTGCGAAATTTGTCGAGCATTTGCATTGTGTTTTATCAATGCAGATTTATAAGTCAATGAATCGATGTAACCCTCACCCTAACCCTCTCCCAAAGGTAGAGGGGATCACGACACTTTTGCTCTCTCTCCCTCTGCGAGAGGGGATCACAACGCTTTTGCTCCCTCTCCCTCTGGGAGAGGGCTGGGGTGAGGGCAGCAACAGTTTATCGCGTCAATCGATTAATTCAAATATCAATACGCCGTACCCTTTAACAAACCCCTTTCCTGATAAAAGTGTTCAATGCGACGATTTAAAGTCATTTACAAATGTTTTGAATATTGCATTATTTTAAACTTTCTTAACGGAACAGCAGTGTTTTTTCTTATTTAAAAAAACAACTAAATCGACTCCCTTTTCCCGGCTCACTTTTTATTTGCAACTGCGCACCGTGTCGATCCAGTATTTGTTTAACAATGGCCAAACCCAATCCGGTGCCGCCTTTTTCTCTGGAGCGCCCACTATCGACTCGATAAAAGCGTTCGGTTAATCGCGGAATATGTTGGTAACTTATTCCTTCACCGTTATCATCAACATGAATATAACTTCCTTCGCCGTCCATTAAAGTAGATAATGTAATAATGCCACCGGCGGGTGTATAACGAATTGCATTGGTTAATAAATTAGAAATCGCAACACGAATCTCTTCGTAGCTACCGTTAATTTTTATGGCATTATATTTAAAATTTAAAACATGAGATTCATTATCGTAAGCCTTCGCTTCTGCAAACACCTCGTTCAATAATTTTTCGATATCAACAGGCTCGTTACTATCAGCCACTTCAGACGTTTCAAGCTTAGCCAACTCAATTAACTCCGCAATGATTTTTTCCATGCGTAACGTTTGTTGCTGTATTTTATCAACCGGAAACTTAACAGAATCATCAACGGAATTTTGTAGCATTTCAATATAACCAGAAATAACCGTTAACGGTGTGCGTAATTCGTGTGACGCATCAGAAATAAAATCACGGCGCATTTCATCTAAACGTATGCGTTGTGTAATATCTCTAGCGCTTATTAAAGTTTGCCCTTTTCCATAATTCGTAATATTTAATAAAATATGCTTATCTTTATTTTCAAATACTAACGGTTCATAAAATTCCTTTTTAGAAATATATTTTATAAATGTCGGCTGGCGAATTAAGTTATCAATGCGCTGCCCAACATCTAACCCTGTGCGAAAACCAAACAACAATTTAGATGCGGGATTAAACCATTCAATTTCATTATTTGCATTTAATACAATTGTCGCATAAGGTAAAGCCCGTGTAGACTTTTGAAAACGTTTAAGCATTTTAGTGAGTTTTTTTCGAGATTTTTTTTGTCGCTTATGTTTATTGTGCAATTGAAAAAAAGCTTCGTCCCAAACTCCCATTGCCTCTGGCGTTTCTTTAGAGGGTTTATTTAACCAGAAGATCAGCCGATTAAGATTATATAAATTCCAAAGCACATAACACAATAACGCAACAAATAAAGCCGGCAATGCAACATCAAACATTGCACCTAATATCAACATAGAAATCAGCCACAAAATCAAAATGATTATTTCACGCTGTATGCTATGGGAAACCTTCAATATCACGCCTATTTAAACCCGATTAGAAAAGCGATAACCACTACCATGAACCGTTTGCAATAAAACATCCATTTCAAAAGGTTGAAGTTGTTTACGCAAACGACGAATATGCACATCAACCGTTCTCTCTTCTACATAAACCTGTTCACCCCAAACCTGATCGAGTAATTGCGCACGGGAAAAAACTCGATCGGTATGTCCCATAAAATAATGTAACAAACGAAATTCAGTGGGTGACAATTCAAGTGAAGCCTCCCCCACTTTAACCCGATGACTAACTGGATCTAAAAACAATTCGCCAATCTTTATTGATTGCTCATCGGGCATTGAACGTCGTAATATTGCTTGAATTCTTGAATTTAATTCACGCACTGAAAAAGGTTTAGTAACATAATCATCCGCGCCCACATCCAAACCCAAAATTCTATCTTCTTCTTCCGTTTTTGCCGTAACCATAATCACCGGTAACTTAGAATAGTTTTTTCGAATACGGCGCAATAAGTCAATGCCGTTATTATCCGGCAACATCCAATCGAGCAAAACCAAATCAATAGATTTATTTTGAATAAGCTCCCAACCTTCTTTCACCGTGTATGCAGAGTGAATGGTGTAACCTTCCTGCTCTAAAGAAAACTTCAGCATTTCCTGAATACCAATATCGTCTTCAACAATTAATAGTGTTACATGCTTCATTAATTTTTACTCACCCGATTATAATTAATTCAGTAGTTAAAAAATCATTTTCAATTTATATAAACAACATGCCAATAACTGCAAAAATAACAACCATATTTTACTGGCTTTTTCTTGCATTTATTTGTGGATCTTGACATGCCTTTGCGTTTTCTTTTTTTGATAATAATCAACCCAATATATTTTTTTCAATTTCATCTAAATCCAAATGTCGCACATCTTTTCCCTTTACTAGATAAATAACATATTCACCAATATTTTTTGCATGATCGCCAATACGCTCAAGCGCGCGCGCCGCCCACATTATATCTAACACCTGTGAAATATTTCGTGGATCTTCCATCATAAACGTCATGAGCAAACGCATTAAGTTTTGATATTCATCATCGGCCTTATCATCATCACGCACCACCTTAATTGCCGCATCCACATCCTGTCGCGCATACGCATCTAACACATCATGCACCATCGTTTTTACATGGTCACCTAAATGACGAATACCTGCATAACGACTATTAAATCCTGCATCCTGCTCCGCAAGATTTAACGCCATTTTTGCGATTTTTTCAGCCTCATCACCAATGCGTTCTAAATCGGTTATGGTTTTAATTACCGCAACTACCATTCTTAAATCTGATGCTGCTGGTTGTCGCCGAGCAAGTATTTGTGTGCAATCTTCATCAATTATAACCTCTAGCGCATTGACTTTATGATCGCGTAAAATAATTTCTTCTGCACCGAGCGCATCCACACTTTGTAGCGCTTCTATTGCACCACCAATTTGTGCTTCAACAATGCCGCCCATTTTTAATACTTTGTTGCGCAGGTCTTCCATTTCCTGATCAAACTTATGTGAAATATGTTGACTCGTATTATTTTCCATTTTGATAACTCCGATTTTAACCGTAACGGCCTGTTATATAATCTTCAGTTTGTTTCATACTGGGATTGGTAAATATTTTATTTGTATTTCCAAACTCCACCATTTCACCCATATACATAAATGCAGTTTCATCTGACACACGTGCAGCTTGTTGCATGTTATGCGTAACAATAAGAATAGTGTATTTAGATTTTAGCTCGTAAATTAACTCTTCAATTTTCAATGTGGAAATAGGATCAAGTGCCGATGCCGGTTCATCTAATAAAAGTATTTCGGGTTCAATGGCAATAGCGCGCGCAATCACTAAACGTTGCTGCTGCCCGCCAGACATTCCCAACGCACTTTGATCTAAACGATCTTTTACTTCATCCCATAAAGCGGCACCTTTCAATGCCCACTCCACTTTTTCTTCCAGCACGCGACGTTTTTTTATTCCCTGCAAACGCAGACCATAAGCCACATTTTCAAATATACTCATCGGAAAAGGGTTGGGTTTTTGAAATACCATACCCACTCGTTGGCGCAATGAAGTTACGTCAACATCGGCTGCATAAATATTTTTATTATCGAGAATAATTTCGCCTTCCACACGCACACCATCAACTAAATCATTCATGCGATTAAAACAACGTAACAAGGTTGATTTACCGCAACCACTTGGGCCGATAAATGCTGTCACTTTATTTCTTTTCATTTTAAAACTAACATCGCGTAATGCTTGTGCTTCGCTGTAAAACAAATTCAATTTTTTCACATCCATACAGGTTTGTGCAATATCTGAAGTATTATCTTCCTGCATTACTGATAAATCGATTTTTGTTGTTAATGATTCGCTCATAATATTTTCTACTTGTGCGGGTTTAATTTCTTTAATTATTAATTTCTTTGTTACTTAATTTCTTTATTGTTTAATTTCGTCATACCTGCGAAGGCAGGTATCCAGTGACTTGTGTAATTAAAAGTCACTAGACTCCTGCCTTCGCAGGAGTGACAAAAAACCAGGCACGCTTAACCATCCAGTGCTCGATATTTCTCACGTAATTTATTTCTCAAATTAATTGCGGTTAAATTCAATCCCACAATGACCACAACTAAAATAAATGAGGTTGCATAAACCAAAGGCCTCGCCGCTTCTACATTCGGGCTTTGAAAACCGACATCATAAATATGAAATCCTAAATGCATAAATTTACGATCTAAATGTAAAAAGGGAAAGTTTCCATCTAACGGTAACGTTGGTGCAAGTTTTACCACACCCACTAACATTAACGGTGCAACTTCTCCTGCGGCACGAGCAATCGCTAAAATTAAACCGGTCATAATAGCTGGGCTTGCCATTGGCAAAACCACACGCCACAGGGTTTCTATTTTTGTTGCACCCAGGGCAAGGCTGCCTTCTCGTAAACTGGTAGGAATGCGCGACAAACCTTCTTCGGTTGCAACAATAACCACCGGCAAAGTCAGCAGCGCCAGAGTTAATGATGACCACAACAAACCCGGCGTACCAAACGTGGGTGCGGGTTGCGCTTCGGGAAAAAATAAACTATCAATATTTCCACCCAGAAAATAAACAAAAAAACCTAAACCAAATACGCCGTAAACAATAGATGGCACACCGGCTAAATTATTAACCGCAATACGGATCACGCGAATGATTACACCTTGCTTTGCATACTCGCGCAAATAAATAGCCGCAACCACACCAAGCGGTGTCACTAAAATAGCCATTAAGATAACCATCATCACTGTGCCAAAAATAGCAGGAAAAATTCCACCTTCGGTATTGGCTTCACGTGGTGGCTCTACAATAAATGCCCATAATGATTTAATATAGAATTGTATTTTTTCAGCCACAGTAAACTGGTTCGGCTGCCATGCTTTCACTATTTTTTCTAATGGAATATTAATTTCTTTTCCATCCATTACCGTCGCACGAATAGAGTCTCGATTTATGTTTTTATATAACGTCTGCGTTTTTTTTAACAAAGTTGCATAGTTATCTTTTAATACTTTACGTTGATCGTTAATTTCAGTTAACGCAACATCGGTTAATTCGCCATCCATTTCTAAACGTTTTTCTTTTAATCGTAAACCTTCAATTTGATAATTAATGGCACCAATTTCGCCTTGCTCTAATTCTAAAATATGTTCACGAATTTCTTGCACACGCGCCAGACGTAATTCAAACTCCGACCACAGATTAGTTTCATTGGAAATTTTTTCACCTTGTTCATAAACCGCATTTAAATAGCCGTAAAAATTTCCCCACTCAATCCGTTCAAGCACCATTATGTTTTGGGGTTGATTGCGCTTTATTAAATCAATATCGTAAAGCCATCTAAAATCACTGCCTAAAATATCTCGATTACCGGTCTTAACCAAATAGCGAGTCACATTACCTTCTGTAATATCAATGCCGTGAACGGTGTTTGCTGGCACGGTTTCTTGTTCAATAATTTCTGCAATAACGGTTAATTTATTTTGTGCATTTTCATAATGAAAAACATCAACATTGGCTGGCCAAAAATGGCTCATTCCGCGCACTAATATTAAAAATAGTAAACCAAAAACCGCAACCAGTGCAATGGCAATGGCACCGGCATTCATCCAGATCCACGGGGTTCCGCTGTTAAACCAATTTTTCATTATAAGCCGCTGTATTGCTTACGCAGACGATGACGAATCATTTCTGCAATGGTGTTAAAAACAAACGTAAACATAAATAAAATAAACGCTGCTAAAAATAAAATTCGATAGTGCGTACTTGCCACTTCGGCCTCTGGCACTTCAACTGCAATGTTTGCAGCCAGTGTGCGCATTCCTTCAAATATGCTCATATCCATTAACGGCGTGTTTCCGGTTGCCATTAACACAATCATGGTTTCACCGACTGCACGTCCGAAGCCCATCATAACGGCAGAAAAAATAGCTGGGCTAGCCGCAGGCATAACCACGCGCAACATGGTTTGCCAGCGACTTGCACCCAACGCTAATGAGCCGCGAATTAAATGTTGGGGTACGCTAAAAATAGCATCTTCGGCAATTGAAAAAATAGTGGGTATAATCGCGAAGCCCATAATTAACCCTACGACCAAAGCATTTCTTTGATCGTAGTTAATTCCCCACTCATCACTCATAAATGCGCGCATATCCCCATTAAAAAATAAATTTTCTATGGGTGAACTTAACGTCATCGACAACCAGATTAAAAAGATAACAACAGGAATTAATACTGCCGCTTCCCAACCTTCAAAACGATTTTTATTAAAGATAACGCCAAATAACCAGGCACTTAAAATAAACCCAAAAGGTAAAATAATAAGTAAAGTAAACACACCTGCCAAATGTGTTTCAACATAAGGCGCCAACCACAAACCCGCTAAAAAACCTAAAATAACCGTGGGTAAAGCTTCCATAATTTCAATGGAAGGTTTAACCGTTTGACGCATGCGCGGCGACATAAATTGCGCCGTGTACATTGCGCCTAAAATGGCAATGGGAACGGCAAATAACATGGCATAAAAAGCGGCTTTAATTGTGCCGAAAGTTAATGGCATTAAACTAAATTTAGGTTCAAATTCATTTGTTGATGCGGATGATTGCCAAATGTAATCGGCTTCGTCGTATCCTTCGTACCAAACTTTTCCCCACAACACATCCCATGAAACTTCTGGGTACTCGTTATCCACTTTATAAAAATAAACTTTTCCTTGTTTATCTAGCGCGATTAAATTTTCGGCACGGGATGAAAAAGCCAGTAACGAAATCTCACGATTCGCACTGTTTATTGAAGCCAATGTGCGCTGTGATGTTGAATAGTAAAGTGTAATTTCACCCTGTGTATCGGCAACAGCAAACGATTTACGTTGTTGTTCGGGTTTGATTTCTGTAATGGCATTATTAGTTTCGTGAAAGTTACGAATAAACGTTAAATCTTTTCCGTGTTTACTTCGTACCGACATCCATTGCTGAATTTCGCCATCGTCTAAACCAATCAATAAAGATGACCCACCTAACAATAATTTAAGTTGTGTGATTTCTTTTTTTATTTTGTAGTTTTGATGCTTGCCATCAAAGCCTTCTTCATCAAGAGAATAGTCGCGTAAAATACCGCCCTCTATTGCCACATATAAATGATTCAGTGCGGGGGATAAAACAATTGAATTGATTGATTCATCAAAGTCACGCTCAGATCTTGACGCCAGTTCGGTTGTGATTTCTTCACTTATAAATGACTCTTCCTGAACGTAGCGCGCAAAGACTAAACGCTGATCGCTTGTTTCGGCAATTAGACCAATGCCATCTTCGTTAATTTGAATATCAATTTCGATTAAAGCTTTTTTCGACTCATCTAAAAGCAATAAATCCTCACCTAAAGGAAATTCAATTGCGGGTGTAATAGTGCGAACATCATTTGGATAACTTAAATTGAAAACATATTTTACCAGTTTCACCTGTCCGTTTTCTAAACCTAAAATCACTTGATTTAAGTTTGAAGACACGCTGGTAATTTTAGCTGACAACTTTAAATTTTCAGTTTTAACCGTTTTTCCATTAGCGGATTCAAAAAATATAACCTGCCCTGTATTTGTAAATCGAACCCCCATACTGCCCTGCTCTTCGAGCCCAATATAAACGGTTTTGCTGTTACCCGTTAGAACATAACTTTGCACTTCTTTAATATGTGCAGAAGAAAACATGGGAATAACAACTTGCAATAAATAGAAGAAAATCAGCAAAATTGCGACGATCACGCTAATCCCGCCAATAGCAACGAAATAGCGCGCCAAACGATCTTTAAGTGCACGTTGATTATATTTATGCTGCAGCATGTCTTTCATGGCAAACAGAATACCCGATAGATGTGACGAGAATGTGACAATAATATCGCAGCAATAGAAACAGGTTACATGGTTTCACCAAAAACCATTGAACTGGTGTTAGCTTATCAAACACAAGATGCGGATAATTATGCGGACTCGTGGAATCGAACTTCTTTAGGTGCTAACTGGTTTATTGAAAAACACAAAATTAAAATACAAATGACTTATCGAATTGGCGAAAACCTGAAAGGGGTTAGCGGAAAAGATGAAAATGAATTTTACTTACAAACCCAATACGTGTTTTAAAAGCGTTAAACCTGCTTTGTCATAGCGGAAAACGGCTCTGAATTAATGGATCAATTCAGAGCCGTTTTAATTTTAGCGATATGATTCATTGACATAAAAAATCACATAAAGCAATTACATGGAAAAATCATCGCGAGCCTTTTTAGCATTACTAAATATTTTTAATATTTCTTCTTCATCATTATTTTGAATGGCTGATTTTAAATGGTCGATGTCCTGCTGATAATTATGCATCATAGCTAAAATAGCTTCGGCATTATTAACACAAATATCCCGCCACATAACCGGATCACTCGAAGCAATGCGCGTAAAATCGCGAAAGCCACCCGCCGCGTATTTAAATATTTCATCCACATCATCAACATTATTTAAACAATTCACTAATGAAAACGCTAACACATGCGGAAGGTGACTGGTGCCCGCCAAAACTAAATCGTGATGACGCGCGCCCATTTCATCAACTTGCGCACCAGCCGCTTGCCACATATTTCGAATTTTTTTTATATCGGTTTCTGTATTTTTTTCTAACGGCGTTAAAATAACACGACGCTTTTCATACAATGAATCAAAGGCGGCTTCGGCGCCTGACTTTTCTGTTCCCGCGATAGGATGCCCAGGAACAAACTGATTTATTTTTGTACCGAAAGATTCAACCGCTGCTTCTATAATAGTGTGTTTTGCACTTCCGCCATCGGTAACAATGACATGTTTGTGTAAGAGAGGGGCTATTTTTTTAAACACATCTGGCATTGCGCCGATCGGTACCGCAACAAAAACAACATCCGCATGTGGAATCGCTTTAGCAAAATCGGTTTGATAATCATCAATCACACCTAATTTTTTTGCCGTTTGTAAATTTTCAATGCTGCGCCCCAAACCTGTAACTTGTTTTACATAGCCTGCTTTTTTAAGCGCCAACGATAACGAGCCACCAATTAAACCCACACCAATTACGCAAAGATGATTTATCATTTAAGACAGCTCCTACAACACTTTTTTTAATGCGACTAACACACGATTATTTTGCTGTTCATTGCCCACGGTTATTCTTAAAAAATCAGGCATATTATAACTGGCAACGGGGCGCACAATGACACCCTCTCTTAATAAGGCATCGTAGACCGGCATGGCATTTTTATTGACATTAACCGCAATAAAATTTGCAATGCTGGGAATAAATTTTAAATTCATTTCAGTAAACGCTTTTTGATATTGTAATAAACCCAGGGCGTTTAATGACGCACTTTTTTCAACATGTGCGGCATCGTCAATGGCTGCCAATGCTGCTGCTTGTGCTGGCATGTTTGTATTAAAAGGCTGCCTCACTCTATTTAAAATATCGGCGATATCGGGATGCGATATTGAATAACCGATTCGCAAACCCGCCAAGCCATAAATTTTAGAAAAGGTTCGGGTAATTAATAAATTTTTAAATTGATTTAATAATGCCAGCGTATCGGGTTTAAATTCGGTTGGCATATATTCATAATACGCTTCATCTAAAACCACCAACACGTCATTCGGCACTTTATTTAAAAACGCATTTAATTCATCCAATTCAAACCAGGTGCCGGTTGGGTTATTGGGATTTGCAATAAACACAACGCGCGTTGTGTTTGTGATTTGTGAAAAAATAGCAGACAGGTCATGACCATAAGGCATTTTTTCGTGTTCGCTTGAAAATGCTTTTGCAACTCGCGCCTGCGCATCCACTGCCTGCACAACCAAAGGATAAACTGCAAAAGAATATTCGGAATAAACCGCTGAACTTTCAGTTGATAAAAATGCACGACCCACTAATTCTAAAATATCATTTGAGCCATTGCCTAAAGTAATACACGAAGCATCGACACCATGCTTAGCTGCCAATGCCAAACTTAATTTATGCCCTGCACCGTCCGGATAATAATTCACATCGCCAATGACTGCCTGCGCCGCTTTTATTGCATTTGCACTGGGCCCTAAAGGATTTTCGTTGGATGCTAATTTTATTGCATTTGTGATTCCGAGTTCACGCTCTAGTTCTTCAACCGGTTTGCCCGGTTGATACGGTTGTAAAAGTTGTACACCCGAAACCGCGTTTTTTAGAAAATCATTCATAAGTTTTATTTTTTAATTTGCTGACATTAATTAACTGATATTTATTTTAGCGACGAGACATTATTTAAGAACGGCTTTTGGATATGAACCTAAAATTCGCACCATTGCTGATTCATGTTCAATTTCAGCTAATGCTTGCGCTAATGCGTCATCATCTTTATGACCTTCAATATCAATAAAGAAAACATATTCCCAAACACCCTGACGTGAAGGGCGAGATTCTATTTTACTCATGCCAATATTTTTCTCTGCCAACGGTTTTAATAAATGATGCAACGCACCGGCTTTATTATTGGTTGTCACTAACAATGATGTTCTGTCGTTACCACTGCTGGGCACTTCGTCTTTTCCCATTACAATAAAACGAGTTGTATTATTTGGTTCATCTTCAATTTCTGCACACAGCACAGGCACATCATATAATTCGGAGGCCATTACGCCAGCAATCGCCGCCGCATTTTTTTCACCTTTCGACATGCGTACCGCTTCGGCATTACTGCGCACCGCATATTGTTCTGCATTGGGTAAATTCGCATCTAACCAACGTCGACATTGTGCTAATGATTGTTGATGCGAATACACTTTGGTGATTTTTTTAAGATCAGTTTGCGAACTAATTAAATTATGTTGAATACGCAAATCCACTTCACCGCAAATTTTTAATGATGAATTGATTAATAAATCTAGCGTATGCGCAATCACACCTTCGGTTGAATTTTCAATGGGTGCAACACCAAAATGCGATTCACCGGTTTCTACCGCACGAAATATTTCTTCGATATTATCAACCGGATGTTGATCTATTGAATCACCAAAATGTTTTATTGATGCGGCATGATTATATGTGCCTGCCGGTCCTAAAAAAGCCACTTTAATGGGTTTTTCCAACGCTAAACACGATGACATAATTTCGCGAAATAAACGCGCCATTGCATCATCACCCAAAGGGCCTTCATTGCGTTCTTTAATTTTTATTAAAACCTGAGCCTCACGCTCGGGGCGATAAAAGTGTTCAGTTTCACCGGCTTTTATTTTTATTTGTGCAACTTGTTTCGCACATTGCGCGCGCTGATTAATTAGCGTTTGAATTTGCTTATCAATCGCGTCAATCTTATCTCTTATGCCTAATAATTTATCTTGTTCGTTCATTCATTCGCCAGTTATTTTTTTATAGAGATACTACTGAGATAAGAATAAAGAATACGCTTGTTTTAGGGTTGCCATTCCATTGAGATAGTACTCTGTAAACCCATAAAATAGTTGAAAATAAAAAGACAACGCTAAAAACGCAAATGATCGCTAAGTACGCAATATAACGCATTAATGTTTTATAGCGGTTATTTGCGGATTTTAGCGTGCATTCGCGTTGTCTTTTTCTTTTCAAATATCAGTCTCCTTTATTTCTTCCTCAGTAGTATATTTGTTTTAAATTAATCTTACTGACAACACACCGTCTATATTTGCAATTTTATCAATCGTTGCCGCATCCGGTTTACTGTCTACATCAATTAAAGTATAAGCCAGTTCATTTCGTGATTCATTTGCCATGTGCAAAATATTTACACTGGAATCACCTAACTCATGCGAAATTTTTCCTAACATGTCTGGGCTATTCGAATTTGAAATGGCTAATCTAGATTCACCCTGACGCGCTAATTTTATATTTGGAAAGTTAACCGAATTTTTTATGTTTCCATTATTTAAAAAATCGGTTAATTGATTTGCAATCATCACCGCGCAATTATCTTCAGCTTCACCGGTTGATGCGCCTAAATGTGGTAACGTAAATACACCTTCATGGCCTTTTACTTCATTGGAGGGAAAGTCATTGACGTAAGCGTGAATTTTTCCCGCTTTTATTGCAGCAAGCACGGCACCATCATCAACAATACCTTCGCGTGCAAAATTTAAAATAACCGATCCATCTTTCATGGTTGCTAAACTTTCTGCATTTAAAAGATTGCGCGTCGCATCTATTAATGGAACATGAAAACTCACAAAGTCGGCTTCACGAAACAACTCATCTGCACTGTCCATTTGTTTTACATTTGAAGATAACTGCCACGCAGATTGAACCGTAATTCCCGGATCATAACCAATCACTTTCATGCCTAAGGTATCTGCGGCATTAGCCACTTGCGCACCAATGGCACCTAAACCAATTACGCCTAAGGTTTTTCCAGGTAATTCAAAACCGGCAAATTTTTTCTTGCCCGCTTCGACTGCTTTTGTCACTTCTTCATCTGAGCCGGTTAATTGCGTTGTGTAATTCCACGCGGGAATTAAATTACGACAGGCCATTAACATGCCCGCAATCACTAATTCTTTTACCGCGTTGGCATTCGCACCCGGTGCATTAAAAACCACAATGCCGCGTTCCGACATTTTATCAACCGGAATATTATTAACCCCAGCACCAGCACGACCAATGGCTTTTACTGAATTAGCAACCGGCACATCATGCATTTTAAATGAACGCAACATAATCGCATCGGCTTCATTAATTTCTTCGCCTACCTGATAACCTTCATCGGTTAATTTATTTAAACCCAATGGTGAAATCGCATTGTACGTTTTTATGTTGAACATTTTATTACCTTGAAAAATTATGGTGTATTTTAAGTAATTACTTTTTTGTTTTCATAGAAATAACAAAATTAATTACGCCTTATTTTTTTCGAAATCTTTCATGTAGTCGATTAACGCATCAACACCCGCTTCAGGCATGGCATTATAAATACTGGCGCGCATACCGCCGACTGAACGATGCCCTTTTAACGTGGTTAAACCGACTTTTTCTGCGCCTGCTAAAAACGCGCCATCTAATGCAGAATCACCTAAAATAAACGGCACGTTCATTAATGAGCGACACGCAATATCAACCGGGTTTGAATAAAAACTTGAATCATCAATTGCCGCATAAAGTTTGCCGGCTTTACGGCGGTTAATTTCTTCCAACGCTTTAATGCCGCCATTTTCTTTTATGCGATTAAAAGCCAAACCCGCAATGTACCAACTGTAAGTTGCCGGTGTGTTGTACATAGAATCGTTATCTGCCATTATTTTATAATCCAGCATCGCTGGCATTCCATCAATGGGCTTGCCAATTAAATCGTCACGCACAATAACAATGGTTAAACCGGCACAGCCAATATTTTTTTGCGCACCCGCGTAAATAATGCCAAATTGACTCACATCAATTTCTGTAGACATAATGGTAGATGACATGTCGGCAACTAATGGCACATCGGTTTCGGGTAAAAAAGGAAACTCAACACCCACGATGGTTTCATTGGGTGTGTAGTGCAAGTACGCTGCATCCTTACTTAAATTCCATTCTGATTGTTCGGGAACGGTTGTAAATTTTGAATCTTCAGATGATGCCGCTACATTTATTTCGCCGTAACGTTTCGCTTCTGCGATGGCTTTTTTAGACCACTGCCCAGTCAGAATATAATCGGCTTTGCGATTACTGCCCATTAAGTTGATAGGCACTGCAGCAAATTGCGTGCTTGCGCCACCTTGCATAAACAACACTTTATAGTTGCTGGGGATATTCATGATTTCACGCAGATCAGCTTCAGCTTTTTCTGCAATGGATATGTAAGCTTTGCCGCGATGTGACATTTCCATTACCGACATGCCGGTGCCGTGCCAATCTAGCATTTCGGCTTGCGCCTGTTTTAAAACGTCTTCTGAAATACTCGCGGGACCTGCGCTAAAATTATAAACTCGACTCATTTTGTTTTTTTACCTTAACTATTATATTTAGATTTATTTTTTAACGATTGCTATATAAATTATCGTTCGAATAAATTCGAACCTACATATTTGATGCTCGAATGAATTCGAGTTTATATTAATGTTTGAACCTGCATTTACTTTTGTTCGGCTCTGCATTTACATTTTATTCTGTAGGTGCGAATTTATTCGCACAAAAACATTCAATTAAATATTCAAAACTTATTCGGAAGACTCTTCCGTATCAACATCAACATCAATCGGTAACATTTCGATACGTTCAAGCTCCACCAGTTTTTCATTTTCAGATAAGCGAATTAAACGCACGCCCTGCGTATTTCGTCCCATCACTCTCACTTCTTCAACGCTGGTACGTATTAATGTACCGCCATCAGAGATCATCATAAATTCATCGTTACCCGAGACTTGTACCGCGCCAACAACTGCGCCATTTCGTTCGGATGTTTGAATAGAAATAACACCCTGACCACCACGACCTTTACACGCATATTCAGTTGTTGCCGTGCGTTTTCCGTAACCGGTTTCGGTTGCGGTTAAAATTGCAGCCTGTTCGTCAACCACAATTAAACTAATTAATTTTTCACCTTCTTTCATTTTTATGCCGCGCACACCGGCAGCGGTTCTGCCCATTGCACGCACGTTTGATTCGTTAAAGCGAATCGCTTTGCCGGAACTTGCCATTAACATAATGTCTTTCGAGCCATCGGTTAACGCAACATCGACCAATAAATTATCGTCGCGTAAATCTAACGCAATAATGCCGCCGGCACGTTGATTTGAAAATGCGGTTAGCGGTGTTTTCTTAACCGTGCCCGAACTGGTTGCCATAAAGATAAAATGATTTTCATCGTATTCACGAATCGGTAAAACCGCATTAATGCGCTCACCGTCTTCAAGTGGCAATAAGTTAACTAACGGTTTGCCGCGCGAACCTCGACTGGCCTGTGGCAATTCGTAAACTTTAATCCAGTAAACTTTTCCGCGACTGGAGAAACACAATAATGTGTCGTGGGTGTTGGCAATAAATAATTTATCAATGAAATCTTCTGTTTTCATTTTGGTTGCAGACTTGCCTTTGCCGCCGCGTTTTTGTGCGCTGTATTCAGAGAGTATTTGCGATTTGGCATAACCTTCGTGAGAGAATGTCACCAGCACATCTTCTTCGGTAATTAAATCTTCTAAACTTAAATCTAACTGGCTTTCCATTATTTCTGAGCGACGCTCATCACCGAAATCTTCTTTTATTTGCAGTAACTCTTCGCGAATCACTTCAAGCAAACGATCGGGACTGGACAGTATTTCGATTAAGGCTTTAATAATATCCAGTATTTCACTGAACTCATTAATAATTTTATCTTGTTCTAATCCGGTTAAGCGATGCAGTCTTAATTCTAAAATGGCCTGCGCCTGTGCTTCGGATAAATAATATCCGCCATCGCGCATGCCAAATTCATCTTCTAAAAATTCAGGGCGTGATGCTTCGGCGCCGGAGCGACTTAACATATCTGACACCATGCCCAGTTGCCACGCGCGGGAAATTAAACCGGCTTTGGCTTCGGCGGAATTTTTAGAGGCTTTAATGAGTTCAATCACTTCATCAATATTGGCCAGCGCAATCGCCAGGCCTTCTAACACATGCGCACGTTCACGCGCTTTGCGTAATTCGTAAATGGTGCGACGGGTGACCACTTCGCGACGATGTCGCACAAAGGCTTCAATGATTTGTTTGAGGTTTAATAATTTGGGCTGACCATCAACCAACGCCACCATGTTGATGCCAAACACGGTTTGCATTGAGGTTTGTTTAAATAAATTATTAAGCAACACTTCGGCAACATCACCGCGACGCACTTCGATGACAATGCGAATTTCTGCGGTGGATTCATCACGAATTTCGGTGATGCCTTCTATTTTTTTATCTTTAACCAGCTCAGCAATACGTTCGATTAAACGCGCTTTGTTTACCTGATACGGCAACTCATGCACGAGAATACGTTGCTTGCCATTGTCCATGGTTTCAATGGAAGTGCGTGAACGCATAAACATGCGCCCGCGACCGGTGCGATAAGCTTCGCGAATGCCTTTGGTGCCGTTGATAAATGCCGCGGTGGGTAAATCCGGTGCGGGGATGTAATCCATTAAGCCTTCGATATCAAGCTCGGGATTATTGATTAACGCAATGCAAGCATCGATCACTTCGTTTAAATTATGCGGCGGAATATTGGTTGCCATGCCCACGGCAATACCCGCAGAGCCGTTGATCAATAATGTGGGAACTCGCGTGGGCATAACCGTTGGCTCACTTTCCGAGCCATCGTAGTTGTCGGCAAAATCGACGGTTTCTTTATCGAGATCGGCGAGAATTTGGTGTGCAATTTTGTCCATGCGCACTTCGGTGTAACGCATTGCGGCGGGTGAATCGCCATCGACCGAGCCAAAGTTACCCTGACCATCGACCAGCATATAACGCATTGAAAATGGCTGAGCCATACGTACGATGGTGTCGTAAACCGCGGTATCACCGTGTGGGTGATATTTACCAATGACGTCACCGACCACACGGGCAGATTTTTTATAGGGCTTGTTCCAATCATTGTTCAACACACTCATGGCATAAAGCACACGGCGGTGAACCGGTTTTAAACCATCTCGAACATCGGGGAGCGCTCGGCCAACAATTACGCTCATTGCATAATCGAGGTAAGACTGACGCATTTCATCTTCTAAATTAACGGGTACGACTTCTTTGGCAAACTCAGCCATATATTACTTCTTATTCCGTAGTTTATCGGGTTTTTAATGCTCTAACTCAGGCCATATTTCAGACGTGGGTAAGCATGGCTATAAAGCCCGAAATTCTACCATAAATCAGTGACTAACGGTAATTTGATGTGACTGGGTTTATACCCGTATAAACCTTTGAAATAGCTGGTTAAATAATAAGCAGATCGAATGGGGTTTGCTGCAAAAGAAACCGCGACCGTCATTGCCAATGTCAGTAAGTTAAGA
>UOFH01000014.1_pt1 | contig 26520 bp, 26 predicted proteins | sample 1988451 | NCBI WGS metagenome assembly UOFH01 (sample SAMEA4712194, study PRJEB27164) | hydrothermal vent metagenome | biome: marine basaltic hydrothermal vent biome; feature: marine hydrothermal vent; material: mineral | place: Pacific Ocean | collected 2011-06-14/2011-07-23 | depth 1689 m | reverse complement strand
ATGAAAATAATTATTAAACACCTTTGTAAATGACATTAAATTGCCGCATCGAACACTTTATATCAGGAGGGGGTCTGTAAAGGGCACGCCGTTATTGATATTTGAATTAATCGATTGAAGCGATAAACTGTTGTAACCCTCACCCCAGCCCTCTCCCAAAGGGAGAGGGGGTAAAAAACGTCGTGACCCCTTCTCCCAGAGGGAGAGGGGGTAAAAAAGCATCGTGATCCCCTCTCCCTTTGGGAGAGGGTTAGGGTGAGGGTTATATCGATTCATTTACTTATAAATCTGCATTGATACCCAACATAAGCACATCGTACAAATAAATATGTTTAAAAATATCCCCACAAATATTATTTCTGGTTTTCTCGGTGCAGGAAAAACCACGGCCATTCAAGCGCTATTAAAACAAAAACCGGCATCGGAAAACTGGGCGGTTATTGTAAATGAGTTTGGCAAAGTCGGCATTGATGGTGCTTTATTAAAAAATGATGAAGTGGAAATAAAAGAAATTCCAGGTGGTTGCCTTTGTTGTGTTGGCAGTCAGTCTTTAAGTGTGGGTTTAAATAATATTATTCGCAATGTAAAACCCCACCGAATTATAATTGAACCAACCGGATTAGGGCATCCAAAAAAATTAATCGATACGTTAACGGGTGAATTTTATCAATCGGTTCTCGACTTAAAAGCCATAATTAATTTATTAGATGCACGTAATTTAAACGATGAACGTTACACAACAAATGAATCATTTATAGATCAGGTAAATCTGGCGGATATTTTAATCGGCAGTAAATCAGATACCTATTCAGAAAACGATAAATACAATTTCATGAATTATGCATCGCAATTAAAACCGGCAAAAACTAAAGTCGTTATGCTTGAGCAGGGGCAATTAAAACTGCAATGGTTAGATTTAACTCGATTAAAAAATAGAGCAGCGGCTTTTGCTGAATCGCATCAACATGCAAAAAATGAAACAGAAATCTCAACAGAAAATAATACAAACTGGTTTATAGTCGATGGGTTTGCCAATGGTTATTCTAGCGTCGGTTGGAAAATAAATAAGGTAACCCGATTTTCAGAAAAAACAATAAATAAATACCTGTCCGATGTTTTTGAACAAACATCAACCGAGCGAATTAAAGGGGTGGTTTTTACAGATAAAGGTTGGCTGTCTATAAATTGTACGCGTTTAGATCGCCAGATAATTCGCGTTGATGAACAGGCGTCTTCCATTTTAGAAATAATTTCATCTTCGTTAATGGATTCTGAAAAATTAAATAAACAGTTAAAAAAGTGCGTGGTTAAAACGTTTTAAACACGCCGTGTTTATGACCAGCGCTTAAATATAATTGAAGCGTTAATGCCACCGAAAGCAAAATTATTATTCACAAAATGTTCGGTGTCGATAACCCGTCCATCGCCTACGATATAATCAATGTCGGCACATTCTTCATCAATGTTTTTTAAATTTATTGTGGGGGCAAACCAGTTGTTATTCATCATGTGAATGCCAATGCCCGCTTCAATTCCACCGCAGGCACCAAGCGTGTGTCCCATGTAAGATTTAAGCGAGCTAATTGGTGCATTGCTGCCATACACATTTTTGCAGGCTATAGATTCGGCAATATCACCGCGCGGAGTTGCGGTGCCGTGGGCATTTATGTAACCAATTTCACTGGTGGGTAAATTCGCATCGAGCAGAGCTTGTTCCATTGCGATTTGCATGGTTTCAAAACTTGGCTGCGTTACGTGACAGCCATCTGAGTTGGTGTGAAAGCCAATAATCTCGGCGTAAATTTTTGCACCACGGGCTTTGGCGTGCTCTAATTCTTCGAGCACAAATGTCGCCGCACCCTCGCCAATCACCAAACCATCGCGGTCACGATCAAATGGTTTGGGTGTGGTTTGTGGCTTATCATTTACCGTGCTGGTGGCAAATAACGTGTCGAATACCGCGGCTTGAGTGACATCTAATTCTTCTGCGCCGCCGGCCAACATCATGGTTTGCATGCCGTATTTTATCGCTTCGTAGGCATAACCAATGCCCTGACTAGCCGATGTGCAGGCGCTGCTGGTGGTAATAATGCGGCCTTTTAATTTGAAGTAAACATCAAGATTAACCGCCGTAGTGTGTGGCATCATTTTGATATAAGTATTCGCGTTGACGCCATCCATGCGGTAATTTATTTTTACATTAGCAAAATCACCAATCGCCTCCGGTGAGCCAGACGATGAGCCATAAGAAATACCCATGCAGCCATTTTGAATTTCTGGGTCGTCGAGCAGGCCGGCATCTTCTAATGCCAACTCGGATGCACGAACCGACATTTGCGCAACACGACCCATACTGCGGGTTTGTTTTCTGCCGTAGTGTGGCGGCAGCTTAAAGTCTTTTACTGGGCTGCCAACACGGGTGCGCAAATCTTCATACTTATCCCATTCATCAATGTGTATCACGCCGCTTTGTAAGTTTTTTAGATTGGTGTAAATTTCATCCCAATTTTGTCCGATGGGACTGATCATTGATATGCCGGTGACTACTACGCGCTTCATTAGCAAATACCGCCATTAATTGAAATGACCTGTCGGGTAACATAAGCGGCGATATCTGAGCAAAGGTAATTGACTAAACCGGCCACCTCTTCAGGTTTGCCAATGCGTTTCATAGGGATAATTTTCATCGCTTCTTCTATGGGGGCGTCGTCGATCATATCGGTTTCTATTAACCCGGGGGCAACGCAATTAACGGTGATTTTTCGCTTCGCCATTTCAACAGCCAGTGCTTTGGTTGCGCCAATAATGCCCGCTTTGGCGGCGCTGTAATTCACCTGTCCTCGATTGCCGGTAATGCCCGAAACCGAAGACAGCGTGACAATGCGCCCGCCTTTTCGTGCTTGCACCATGGGCATAATAAGCGGATTTAATACGTTATAAAAACTATCTAAATTGGTGTGCACAACACTTGTCCAGTCGTCGGGGCTGAGTGCGGGAAAGGCATTATCGCTGGAAATACCCGCGTTGCAAATAACGCCGTAATACGCGCCGTGATTTTCAATGTCGGATTGCAGAGCGGCAAAAGATGCGGGTTGATCCGAAACATCAAATTGTAAAATACGCGCTTGCTGATTTAGCGCTTCAATTTGTTTTTTTACCGCTTCAGCGTCGTCGATTCGACTGCGGCAATGCAGCACAATATCAAATCCATTTTCGGCCAGTTTTATTGCGATGGCTTTTCCGATGCCCCGGCTTGAGCCGGTAACCAAAATTGTGCGAGACATAATGTACCTGTCGATTATTTATTTATTGAGGTTGGTAAACATTTAAACTGGCTTCGGCCAGTAATTTATCGGCGGCTGTAATTGAGCAATCAAACACGCCTAAATCATCACCCTCGTATACTTTTTCAATAAAAATCGTTAACTCACTGTTTAATGAAAAATGCGTGACATGTGCCGTAAATTTTCGTGTGCCCAGCAAGTAGCCTTTTTTTAATACATTGCCACGATTGCGATGCGTAATGCCGGCCCAAGCGGCAATGGTTTGTGCCATGTATTCAATGCCGACCCAGGCGGGAATTTCATTGTCTTCATTTAAAAATTCAGAGTCGCTTGTAATCGAGACGCTTGCTGACAATTTTTTTTCCTGAAAGTCGAAAACGTCATCTAACAGCCGCATAATATCGTCGTGAATCAGCACATCACTGAGTGAGTAAGACGGTGCTTCAGGGCTCATGTTTTACCTAAAATTATGCTGACATTATTACCGCCAAAAGCAAATGAATTGCTCATGGCGAAACGTATTTTTGCTGTGAGGCCAGATTCTACCAGATTAAGGGTAGGGATGTTAACATCTTGTTTTTTATCCCAAATATGCGGTGGAAGCCGATGCTTAGTATTTAGGCTAGATAATGTAAGCCAACAATGTGCCGCTTCAATGGCACCGGCAGCGCCCAAGGTATGGCCGGTAAGTGGCTTGGTGCTGCTGCATAAAATGCCGGCATCAAACACACGGTGCATGGCGCGACTTTCCATATCATCGTTTTTAGGTGTGGCCGTGCCGTGCAGGTTAACGTAATCAATATCGGATGGCGATAATTGTGCATCGGCCAGCGCATCGAGCATGGCTGTTTCTGCACCGGCACCTTCGGGGTGCGGCGCCGACATGTGATGTGCATCCGAGGATTCACCCACACCCATCAATTCAATGGCCGATTTTTCTTTATCTAAAATAAATAATGCCGCGCCTTCACCAATAGAAATGCCATCGCGATTTGCGCTAAACGGATTGCATATTTTTGAGGAAACCGACTCTAACGCCGTAAATCCATTTACGGTGAGTTTGCATAAACTGTCTACGCCGCCCACAATGGCCGCATCGCAAATGCCCGATTGAATATAATTTTTGGCGCTGGCAAATACTTTGCCGCTTGAAGAGCAGGCCGTAGAAATGGTGAGCGATATATTTTCAAAACCTAAATAGGCGCTAAGAAATTCAGCCGACGCGCCGATCTCCTGTTTTTTATAATTATAATCAGTCGGAAATTTCTCAGTAGATAAAAATTCACTCAATGCAGATTCGCCTTCTAAAATGCCCGAGGTGCTAGAACCCAAGACAATGGCAATTCTTTTTTTGCCGTACTTTTTAACTACGCATTCTACTTGTGGTTTTATTTGTTCAAGTGCGGCTAATAATAAACGATTGTTTCGGCAATTATGAAGGCTAAGTTTTTCATCTATTTTCGGTAAGTTGGCTGTAACTTTACCGACGATCACATCGCCTCTCATTAATAATGAAGAAGATTTAAGCATGCCCGCCTGAGAACCATCGAGTAAATTTTTAAGCACTTGTGCGTTATTAGCACCCAGTGGGCTGACGACACCAAGCGCAGAAAGATATAATTTAGAAGGCGCGGCACTCATAAATATTCCAAGCTAAGTGTGGTAATGCTGATTGTGTAATTACGTTGTAAATGTTTAAAAATTATATTTTTGTTCCAGCTGTTTTTATTACTAAATTCAATATTAATCACTTTGACATTGTTATGTAATAACGTTCTTTTGGTTTTGCTTGAATTCATCATTGCATTGCTTGCTTCTAAACGTGAATTTAGTTTTTTTATCGGCCAATACGTTAGTTGTAAATCGGCAAGTAAATATTGTAAATTAATATCGTCACCCAAAACAGGTGAGGCTTTAAATTCATAAGTGTTGCCAACAGAATAAATACTAAACAACGTTATTCCCATATTGGTTAAACCAACTATCTTAAAAGAGTTGTTCTCTATTTCAAGTTGCGCAATAAAGTTATGTTTTTGATCGTTGTGTTGAATGCTAACGGCTTGCGTCAAACTGACGGGTTTTTCAATGTCGAGTGCTGGCAACAATGAAAACGTCAGGTTTTTATTGATTGAAATATTATCATTAGATACTGATTTTTTTTCAGGTGCAATTGAACAGCCTGAAATACTCAGAAATATAAAAAAAACAATACTAGTTGAAAAAATATTACGCATAAGTTTAAGCGGGTTTGCATTCAAGTAAGGTGTGAGAGATTCCAATGTCATCTTTAATGGATACGATTTTAAGCCCCGCTTCAATAATGCAACTTTCTAAATCGCTAAATTTATACATTTGACTGTCACCGTTTGCAAAGCAGGTAAAATACAAAGAGGTGTTATGCAAACAAAAAGCGGAGGCTTCGTATTCCTGTCTGTCCCACAATAATTCTAAAATATACAAAGTTGTGTTTTCATTCATTGCCGCTTTGGCGCGTTTTAAAATGCTCACAATTTGCGGCATAGAAAAACAATCTAAAAATTGACTCATCCAGATAACATCTGCACCACTCGGAAATGTATTTTTTTCATCGAGAACATTCATGCCGTGAGCTTGTGCGCGATCACTTAAATTTTCATTTTCAATATTCTTTTTGGCCAGTTCTAATTGCTGCGGTAAATCAACCATATTAACGTTAACGTTAGCGTCGTGATTAAGGCATTGCAGGGTAAATTTTCCGGTGTTTGCACCTATGTCCATTATGAGTTTTGGGTTGTTTGCAAACACAATGGGCAGTATGGTTGGAAAGGCGATGTCAGAATAGTAATGATCGAACTCAAACCAGCTTTTTTGCTGGCGTTCATTTAAACTGGTTAGCGCTTCGTAAACCGTTGGCCAGTCGCCCATGGTTTTTAAACCGGCGGGACGACCTTCAGTAATAGAATCTTTTAATTTAGTGAAGCCGTCGTAACAAAAGTCTTCAACAAAATTCATATTGATTTTTGTTAACTTGTCTTTGGTTAAAAATATACCGACTTTAGTGATGAAAAATTTATCATCAACCAGGCGGGTTATTTTTGCGCTTAAACCCGATTCTAATAAAACCTTGCAACCGTAAACAGAAACGTCACAAATAGCAGACACTTCATTTGCGGTTAAGCCGTCGGTTTCGTTTTTTCTTAATGCTTCAAGAATACCAAAATCACGTAATGCTAAGGCGGCCTGAAATACAACCGGCCCATAGGCAATTTGTTGAGCGATAAATTTAGCTTCGAGTGCAGGGGTGGTGTCAGGCGCATCGTATTTAATCATGCTTGCATCCTTTTGGGTGTAATGTTTTTAAATGATTTGTTTGAATTTAAACTGGCCATGGGTGATAGTAAAAAAGCAACACTAATACCGACTAAAACGATAACACCAAAACTGTGTAGTGCGGGCGTGTTGCTCAATGCTAATAAACCGAAAGCAAGAATAGTGGTTGTTGCTGATAATAAAATGGCGAGCATTGTGAATTCTGCTCTGGTTTTATTTTCAGCATAAAATAATGAATAGTCTATGCCAATGCCCAGAATTAAAATGACTGCCAGTGAATTAAAATAGTTTACTTTTATGCCAATGCTCATCGCAATAAGCAGCGCGCTTAACGCGGCAAGCAGGGGCGGCGTAATAATGAATATAGATTTATACCAGCCATATCGAAAGCATAAAATTATAAAAATAAAAGTGTAAGCAGAAAAAATTAAAATATTCACATGTTCTCGATAGGTTTTAAGTGTGTTTGAAATGTCGTCAACATAATCAACAAAAATAATATCGTTTGGGGTTTTTAATAATTTTAATTTTTCTAGATCATGAATGCCGTATAAGGTAACAATGCTTTGATATGGATTTTCAGTGGTCGATTTTCCTAGCCAATGAAACTTTGCGTCAGAGGATAAGTCTGTTGCCAGCCATTTTTCAATATTTAAAGTATCGATTAACGGCGTATTTAAATCATCAATTAGTTTTTGTATGTTATCGTTAGAATAACCTATATTTAATAAATAGTTTTTTAAGGCTGGGTCGTTTGAGTTTATGGCGTCTTTCAATAATTTATGGTTTGTCAGTTGGTGTTTTTCTGAGGGTGTAAATATTGCGCTGCCCTGATAAGCTTCGATTGTGTTGTTTGAAACAAGGGTGTCCAGTAATGAATAAAGGCGTTCTTCATTTTGCAAAACAGCTTCTGCGGTTTTTCCCTGAATTAAATAAAATTGATTTTCTGTGTTTGTGCGAATCGCTTCTTTTATCAATTTTTCTTCTGCGGCTATTTTTTCTGGGCGATTATGCAGGTTTCGAATGTTGTCATCACTTTGCAAATTAAAAAACAAAACAGAACTAAAAACACTAATGCTAAAAATAATAAATAAATGAAGTTGGGTTTTGTTTATGTTCTTCCATTTATTGAGAACAGGTTGGGCTAGCTTCAAAACAATGGGAGCCGAAGACGGCGTGTTTTTAAAATTAATTGCAGGGTATAAAAAAATTACGCAGGAATAGGCGGTGATTAAACCGATCATAGAAAAAACAGATATTTGTTGAAGCCCCGGAAATGGCGATGCGGCCAGTGCCATATAAGCTAGCACGCTGCTTAACATGCCCATGCTAATAGCCGGGAAAATATGCTGAATGGTTTTTTTATTGACCGTGTTGTCATCAGCGCTGTCACCGGAAAAATTAAGTCGTTCCGAAAAATAATGAAAAGAATAATCAATTGATACACCAATTAAACTCGAACCGAAAACCAATGTGAAAATATGTATTTCATTGAAAAAATACAAGCAAGCAGCTAACCCAGTTGCGACACCCGATGAAATTGAAACGACGCTTAATATAAGGGGAGTTGCGGATCGAAATACAATGAGAATTAAAATAATGATTCCCAATAGCGAGCCAAGCCCAATCGTGCTTATTTCTTTTTTGGCAGAATCAGTGCCTTCGATTGTGTAATGAATTGCACCCATCGAAAGTATCTTTGTATTGGTTATGTTGTTTTCTATTTGTGATTTTGCAGCGTTGTAAAAGGCTTTGAATTTTTCCTGGGTGTGCAGTGCGTAAGTGTCATTTTTTAAATCGGCAGATATGAAAATAAAATACTGGTTTTTATATTTAGTCATTAAATGGTTATTGTCTAAATATAAGCGGCTCTTGAGTGTGTTTTGGTTTTGTAAAAAATTCATTAAATTAAAAAAGGGATCGTTTTCAAGTTGTTCGCTTGATAGGGGTGAAACCGGATTGTATATTTTCTGCAATGCTTGTTGAGTGAATGTGGAGTAGTTTTTGTTTTGTAACTGCTCTTTTTGAGAGTGACTTAAAAGCTGGTTTTTATAGGGCAAGTATAAAGAGTATAGTTTTTGCAGTTTGCTGCTTTCAAATGAATAAGTGATTTGTGAAAATAAACTTGATGTGTTGAGTTTTTTATAAAATAACTCGGCAGCTTTTAAGGCTTCGGTTTTGTTTTTGTTTCCAATAAGAAACACGGTTTTTTGACCGATGTTTTTTGTGACAACATTAATCGCATTTTGTACGTTTTCCTGTTGTTCGGATACGGGTAATAATTTAATGATATTACTTTCTAACTTTATACCATTATCAAAGCTTATCATTAAATATGTAATGGCTAGAAATAAGAGAAATAACCAGCACCATAATTTTATGCTGTTGTTAAAGTGCAAAGTAAGCTTCTTCTTTTTTTGTTATGGGCTCGGGGTTTTTCTGCGAAGCGGTTAATTCTATGATGGTTGTGTCTTGATTGTAATCGTTAAAGGTAATGGCGTTAATTTGCCGTGTGCCGCTGAGTTTTATATTAGTGAATATTTTATTTAGTGGTTCAGTGGAAGGTGTTAAGTTAATAACCCAATTTTTTATATCGCCAGTAAAGCTTGCGCTAAAGTGTTTTTTTATTTGCTCGATATGGCCATTAAAAATAGATTCTAAAACCGTATAAAATCCAGCGGTGTTTGGGTTGGTGTTAATGGTTTCTTTGTCGTCGAGTAATGTTATCTCGGTTATTTTGTTTTCTGAAATAATAACTTTCGAACGAATAGGCTGGTTGATTTCCCATATTATTCCCGTGCCAGAAAAAAAATTAATTTTACCAGTAGAAATCAGTGGTTTTTTTAAAATTTTTAATTTTCGAGATTGTTTAAATTGACTGCGTATTACGCGGTTATTTTGGAGTTTGTTTATAACCGAATTGAAAGCAGAATTTTTATCGTTAAAATTCACAGGTACAGGTTGTTCGCTGTAGGCGAATTGACTAAAGCTTAATAAACACAATAATAAAAAAACACGTGAGTTCACTATTTTAAACCCAGCTTTTCTAAAAACACATCAGGCGATGCCAGGCACAGTTCTTCTTTTTTCATGTCAACTGCAACTTGAATGGTGTGACCCTTTGTTAGCCTTGCGCCGCTTTCTAAATCGGTGATCACATAATTTATTTTTAAACGATATTCGTGTTCAGATAATATGGCATGTACTTTTATTTTTTGCCCGTAAGTAGCGGGTTTTATATATCTGAGTTTAACTTCAATAATCGGCCAGGCAAAACCCGATTGACGCATGGCTTCGTAGTTGTAATCTATTTTGTCAAGCAGCTCGGCGCGTACCATTTCAAAATATTTTATATAATTTCCATGCCAAACAATTTCTAGCGGATCAATGTCATGAAAGGGGACTTTAATGATAAGTTCGGCTTCTACCATTGGCGGCTACTCGTAAAGAGCCCAGTGTTGATCTTGAATAGCTTTGGTCATTTCGCGCAATTTTGATTCTAATGGGCGATCTTCAGAAAGGAATTCAAAGTGTTCAAAAATTTGATTTTTAAAAGTCAGCAAATCTTTGTTTAATTTACTTTCTTCAATTTCATTATTGCGGATGCGTATTTCCAGCGCCTGACTCACCGACAATAATTCAGCGGCGGCCACCTGTTCGGTGAGTTCTAAAATGCGTAAACAATCGCGTGCGGCAATCGTGCCCATGCTGACTTTATCTTGATTGTGGCATTCGGTTGAGCGTGAAAAAACGCTGGCAGGCATGGTGAGTTTTAAGGCTTCGGCGGTCCATGCAGAAACACCAATTTGCACCGCTTTAAATCCGTGATTGATGCTGCTGCGTTCTGCATCGGCGCCGGATAAATTTGCGGGTAATCCGTGATTAAATTTTGTATCCATTAATAACGCCATTTGACGATCCATTAAATCAGCCAAATTCGCAACGCAATTTTTCATTGAGTCCATCACAAATGCAATGTGTCCGCCGTAAAAATGTCCGCCATGTAAAACGTGTTCGCCTTCGCCATCGATTATGGGATTATCGTTTGCGCTGTTTAATTCGTTTTCAATAAATTCTTGCATCCACGGTAGCGAATCTTTTAATACGCCAATAACATGTGGTGCGCAGCGAATGGAGTAGCGATCTTGCAAACGGCTGGAATTTCGCGGGTGTTTATAATGATTTAAATCGTGGCGAATCCATTCGGCAATTTTAATCTGACCTTTGTGCGGTTTAACGCTAAATAAAATTTCATCAAAGTGATTGCTATTGCCTTGCAATGCAATCGAGGCCATCGACGTTAAGCGCGTAACTAACCGGCTTAAATATTCGGCGCGATCCCAGGCAACGCAGGCAATGGCTGTCATTACCGCAGTGCCATTCATAATGGCAAGGCCTTCTTTGGGGCGTAATTTTATGGGCGCGATATTTAATTTGTGCAACACATCAATGCTCGGGCAAATTTCATTTTTATAAATGACTTCACGTTCACCAATTAACGCGGCGGCAACATAAGACAGCGGCGTTAAGTCACCGCTGGCGCCAACCGATCCTTCTTCGGGAATCAGGGGTGCGATGTCGTGATTTATAAAATCAACAATTTGCTGCAATAATTTAAGACGCACGCCAGAGTAGCCCTGACTTAATGACGCTAAGCGCGTGGCTAATGTGGCCAGCGATAAATTGTGCGTAAAGTGTTTGCCCAATCCGCAGCCATGAAATCGGGTGAGATTAATGGGCAGTTCTTCAATTAAATTTGCGGGAATATCGACAGTGCAGGAATCGCCGTAACCGGTGGTGACACCGTAAATCACCCCGTCTTCATCTAATAAGTCATCAAGAAATTTAGCGCCTTTGGTTATTTTTTGAATGAAGTGATCATTGTTTGATAACTGGACTTTTTTCGTGCCTTTAGAAATGCCAACAACATCTTCAATTGTAATGCTGTTAAGGCCAAAGTCGGTTGTATTTGTATTTGTCATGTTAATTAAATTTTAAATAGGTATTAAATAAATTACAGTTAGTCGTTACGTTATTTTTTTTGCCAAAAATCAAAAAAGTTAAACCATTGTAGTGGGTTTTGCTGGCAATAGTATTCGAGCCTGCTTGCGTATAGTTGTATATATTTTTTTATATCCTGTTGTCGGCTTTGCCGAGATAGCACAATTTTATCAGAAATTCGCTCAAGGTGGATACGATATTGCCCACGTTCTTTAATACACAGCATTAAATACACGGGGCATTTCATTAAGCTGGCGAGAATAATTGGACCCTGCGAAAACAGCGCGGGCTCACCCAAAAAATTCACTTCGCAGTTTCGATTGCCCGAGCTGATGGCGGTTCTGTCGCCCATAATGACAACCATCTCGCCATTATCCACCTTGTCTTTTAGCATTATACTCGTTTCTGGCCCCATATTGTTTACGTGAATTAAATGGGTGTTATGTTCAGGGTTAATTTTTTTTAGGGTGTTATTAAATATTTCTGCATTTTGAGTAAAAACCAGCGCATTCATGGTGACTTCATTAATGCCTTCTGCGAGTGCGCGACTCAACTCGATATTGCCCAGATGCGCGCTGATAATGACTGCGCCCTGTTTGTTTTTAGCGTGATCGATTAAAATTTGCGAATCTTTAAAATCCACGCTCTCGCGTTTAATATTGCCAACCCATGAAGAGACTTTATCAATTGAGGATAAACCAAAATTTAAACAGTGCTTGTAAGACGTCCATAAATTGGGTGGAGACTTTAATGTTGATTGCTTCGTATTGTAAACTTTTTTTAAATACTTTAGAGATGCATGCCGGCTTTTTGAATTGGTCATAAAGAAATATAAAACAATAAATGACACAATAAACGAGCAAACTCGATATCCCAATAATTTAAATATAATGAGCATGAATCTTAATGCAGCTGCATTGCCTCTTTCAGAAATGTCTGACCAATGTTTAGCCATGTTTTTTTGCAGCCAATTTTTTGTTAGCAATGATTTTAGGTAAATTGAAAATCATGCCAAAAACTAAACGAATATGCATTTTAGTGATCAGTATATTATCTTGCCAATAGTGAAAATGTGAGACACCATTTTCAGGGTAATTAACTTTTGTGGGTAATGTGATTATCGGGATTTTAGACCAGGAAATACGCACCAGTATTTCAATATCGAAATCCATTCGTTTGCCAATATTGCAGTGTTCAATAATTTTTTGAGTTGCCGCAATGGGGTAGATTCTAAATCCGCACATGGTGTCGATGGGGTGCAAACTGAGTGTTTGCACGCCGACCCAAAAGTGGGTAATGCTACGCGCAAATTTTCGCAGTGCGGGCATGGAATCATCGAAAACCGGTTGGCCGCAAATCAGTGCTTGTGAATTCTTTTTGGCGGCATTTATAAAGGTTGGAATGTCCTGTAAATTATGTTGACCATCTGCATCCACTTGCAAGGCATGAGTGAAGCCCATTTGGTTTGCCACAGATAACCCTTTTATCACCGCGCCGCCTTTTCCCTGATTGATTTCTAAACGCTGTGAAAAACAGTTTTTGTTTTTATGAACCACGGTTTGTAAAACGCGTTGTGTTTGGGTGTCGCAGCCGTCATCAATAACAATGCAGGGTAAATTTAACGCGAGTAAATCATTCACCGTTTTTTCGATGGTGTCTTTGTGATTGTAAAAAGGAATGATGGCGCAAATTTTAATAGTCATAATAAAAAAGGCTTAAGAAAACAATATGCGACCAGATGAAAGCTTGCTGGTTTTCGATGTAAAACTAAAGAGTAATTTATGGGTTTCTTTTTTGAAATTTAAGTGCAGCATAATATTGTCATTTGGGGTAATAAACGCATGAAATTTTACTGCTTCCATGCCGATAAATTTAGCATTTAAATTTAAATGTTCTTTGGCGTATTTTATTGCCCAGTCTATTTCCACTACGCCAGGTACAATGGGGAAGTCAGGGTAGTGGCCTTTAAAATAATGTAAATTTTCAGGGATATTAAATGACAGTTCAATTTCATTATCGTTGATAATGTTTGTCTGCGTGAGTGTGGGCAGTTTGGGTGAATTAACGGATTGGTTGAACATGTTCTGTAAATCCAGTTGAGTGGTTTTTCCCTGAGCATTGGTCGGTAGCGCATCATTATAGCGCCATTTTCGTGGTAGCACCACCGCTTCAAAATATTCTCTCAAATGTGATTTTAAACAATTATTTAAACTTAGTTTGCTGTGCTCTTTAAGATATTGCTTGCCTAATGAATTAAGCACCACAACCATCGCAACGCTGTTGCGTTTGCCCGACAAAACCGTGGCCGCTGATGAGGCAACATATTCGTGTAAATTTAATTGCGTTTCTAATTCGGTTAATGACAGACGTTTTTCTTCGATTTTTACGATTTTATCAGCACGCCCTAAATGTTTAAAATGTTGCATATCGGCGTTGATAGAAACAATATCCTGCATGGGATACCAGTCACCTGAACCTTCGAACGGCGAGTGAATAAGCAAACTGTTATCATCTGTATTTTGTTTTATTTTAATGGCAGAAAAAACTTTCCATTCTTTAGCGCTTTCTTTTAGTGTTTGTTGGCGGTGTGCAACGCCGCCGGTTTCAGAGCTGCCGAAGACTTCGGTGACGGGAAAATCAAGCTGCTTAGAAATATGAATTGCAGACATTGTATCCAGTGGCCCACCGGAAGAAAACACCATCTGTAAGTTTGCTTTGCAACGGCGTAAATCAATTAAATCGGGAATGCGCTTTAAATGCGCGGGGCTTGAAATTAAAACATTATGTTTTTCAGCGATTATTTTATCTAATAATTTTTCGGGGTATTGGTAAGTGGTTGCATCAAAACAACGGCCGCTGCATAACGGCCACAATAAACGAAAAATTAACCCGTAAATATGTTGGTGAGATACGGTTGAGCGAATAACCGATGCGCCCAGTGTTTTGCCCCACAAAGTCTCTAAAGCTAAAAATTCAGTTTCTAACTGGGATAATGTTTTAATGATTTTTTTAGGCTCGCCCGTAGAGCCAGAGGTAAAAATAATTAACTCGGCAGCGGCGTTTATTTTTAATGTATTCTCTTGAGGTGGCGTTTGGGTGGTGGCTAAGTTGGTCATTAATGTTGACGGGATTTTCGTGTCTATGTTGAAGTCACATAAAATATGTTCTATTTCATTCGCAATGGCGTTAATAAAATCGGCTTGCGAATGGGGTAAAATAAGCGGTGTTTTATTGCGGCACAGCATGGCAATTAAGGTGACGGCAAAGTGATAACTGTTATTAAAAAAAAGGGCTATTTTATTTGTATTAATGTCGTCAATTTTTTTTATGGCAAGCAAAATGTGATTGTGCATTTGTGCGCCATTAATAACCGTGCCATCTAAAATCGCAATGTTTTCGTGCGAATTTAAGTGCGCGACTATTTGCGATAAGTGTTTAAGGTTAGGGGTGTTCATGAGTTTGCTTTCATTTTTTTAATGCGCACTGCGTATTCTACGGCAAATAATAATCCCATTAAAATATAGGCAATAAAGCCGTTATAAATTGTCCAGGTTTCAATGCTGCTAAACAGGGCGGTGTAGCTGGAAATAATAATGTTAAAAATAAAAAAGCCGCACCAAACCTGGGTGACTGTTTTTGTGTATTGAATGGCTGCTTCGGGTAAATCTGGGTTTTGTAATCGAGCAAAACGTTCAATCATTGACGGTGGTTTATACAGGCTGTAACTAAAAAAGAAGAGCAGTGTTAAGTTAATGACAACCGGATTGAGTTTTACCCAAATCGGCTGATTAAAAAATACAATGAGTAAACCGATAAAACCACTTGCAATGGTTAGCCCCGCAAGGGGTTTTAACTGGTTTATTTTAACGCTTTTAATTAACAAACTGAAACGCACTAATAAAATGCCCAGCAGTAACAAACCGAGTAGCCGTGGCTCGAAATATTGTAGCCCATAATAAACCGCAATGGGATAAAGTAAGAGTATTACTGAAACCAAAACAATGAGAATGCGGCGCATGGTGTTTTATTAATTAATCTTGAATAAGTTGATGTACCACATCCACCACATCACTAACGGTGCGCACACTGCGAAAATCTTCGGGCTTTACGGTTTTACCAATCATTTTTTGCAACTGAACAATCATATCAATAGCATCAATGCTATCGAGGTCTAAATCTTCGTACAGTTTTGCATCTTCAACAATGGATGCTTTATCAACTTCAAATAAGTCAGATAAAATAGTTTGTAACTCTGACAAAATTTCTTCTTTTGTATGCATTGTATCCCCTTTTATTCGTTGTTTGATTTAATGAGTTCGACAAGCGTAGCCACTGATTTGAAATGCTTTCGGGTTTCATCAGAGTTCGAGTCAATTTTTAAATTATATTTTTTATGTAAACCTATGCCTAACTCTAGTGCGTCTATTGAGTCGAGACCCAGACCCTCTTCAAATAGCGGGGCATCGGTATCAATGTCATCGACGGTGATATCTTCAAGGTCGAGTGAATCGATAATGAGCTGTTTAATTTCGGTGGCTAAATCGGTCATTAGTTAAAACTTCCTTCTGATAATATTCTTCTAAATGCTGGGTTAATTGCCTTGCTGCTATGGGTTCATTCTTAGTTTGTGCTTTACAGCTTTCGGTTTGTATGATTTCTTTAATAGTTAAACTAATGTTCATTGGCCCCTCTTTAGGGACCTGATACCATTTTTCACCTTTAGTTAGACTGAGTGGTGAGCAACTTATAATAATCGGTTTTAAGTTTTTATTACATCTAATTGCAAGATGTGCCGCGCCCCGTTTAAAGCGAATTTTTTCACCTGGTGTGGTACGTGTGCCTTCGGGGAAAATAATCAACGAGCGATTGTCATTTATATTGTTTACGCACTCTTCTAATAGCTGCTCGGGCGATGAATTGCTGATGTACCCGGTGGCTTTAATCACGCCACTTACAAATGGGTTTTTCCAATGTTCCTGTTTTACAGCGCAATCGACTTCTTTCATTTGAGCGACGATTAATATTACATCAATTAGCGTTGGGTGATTGGCAATTATAATGTGATTAGTGCCATCGGCTAATAACGCTTTGCCCTGAATATTGATGCGCATAACACCAACCGCCTGCATTTCCCAGAGGAAAAAACGAAAACTGTAATGCACAATTCTTTGTGCAATACGCCTCGATGTGTTTTTGCTAATCGGCGACAAGTTAATTAACGGAAAGATTATACCAGAAAGAAACAGCCCGCCCACGCCAAAGCTGGTAAAGCAAAACCCAGTAGCAAATATGCGCCAATAATAATTAACGTTAAGCAAGGCTGTAATTCCAGTTCCAGGATAAACGCCCACCCTCAGTGTTTATGTTTTTTTCAGCGCCGCTGAGTAGTCGGATAAGTGACAGGCCGTGTTGCTGTTGCGCGGCGGCGGCTGAGCTTGAGTTTGTGCTTAATGTGAGTTTATTACCGGTGTTTTTATTGGATAGTAATAACGTTAACGCAAATGGTTTTTCGGGTAACTGTGCATATTGTTGATAGTATTCATGCACGGGTTCTTCGGCTAACACCAGCATCACTTTAGATTGCTTATGCGTTGCCAGCTGGCTTGCTGCCTCAATAAATGCCATTTCTAAAGTATCTATGCCAGCGGCAATAGAGGTGGAGGGTGAGCGATCTTTATTGGCGATAGAGTACATGCCAGAGGCGGTGTTGTGCACAGAGGTGCTGAATTTTGTGGGCGACAATTCGCTATCGCTGGCCAAATTTTCGAGCAGTTTAACGCAGGTGCTTAACTCACCGTGGCTGGATGCAAATACCGTAGAAACCGATTCACCCTGTTCGATGCAGTTAAATGCCGAACTTAATGCTAGCTTGCTTAAGCGACTTAAACGCCGACGAAACATGGCCGGCAGAAATTTTACCTCGGGAGTGCCCTGGCTATTTATTTGGCTGATGTCTCCATTCCATTGTTGCCATTGCTGTTGTGTTTCATGGCCTGGAGCCCATGCGTCCCAGCTTTCCAGTGTTGCGTCAATTGTGATCATTACAAGTTGGTTTAGAGTATATTGGTTTGTATTATAGGCAATGCTTAATGCGAAGTCGTTTTATTTTTAAATCAGTTTATAGCGAAGCGTTTTTTATTCATTTAATAAAGCGGAACAAACACAGTAAAAATAAGCTGGAATACTATACAGAATAACCGATTTTTTGAAAGGAGATTATACGCATTCAGTTAAAATTGTTGTAGGATACGGTTGATTAATACAAAGCTCTGATGTGGTGTGTTGGGCAATCTAACTCAATCAAATATCTATGTTGCTAGATTTATAGTGACTAGGAGTTGAATAAAAAATGTTTATGTATAAATACGTTTTAATTATGCTTATGCTGTCTTTGTTGCAAGCCTGTGGTGCCGCCGCCGTGCAACCCTGGGAAAAAGACGAGTTGGCAAAAAGAGAAATGCTCATCGTTCCCGATCCCCTTTTTTATTATTTTGATGAGCACACCTACTTTAGTCGTGAAGCGTCCATTGGCGGTCTTGGTGCAGGTAGCGGCGGATGTGGGTGTAACTAATGATGATAAAAAATAACCCCAAATCTAATCGCAACAGCAAACACATTGCCTCTTCTTTAACCACGGCCGCATTAGCTTTGTTGCAGGCACCTTGCTCACACGCCGCAGAAGCCACCGGTTTTCAATCTGATGCGGGGGTTTTGTTTTACACCGAATCCGATGGCATTCAGCTGGTAAAACCGGCCATACGCATGAGCCGAAGCATGGGCGGCGATGATCGATTAAACCTGTTAATGTCAACTGATATTATGACCGGTGCCACCCCAACGGGAGCTGTGAAGCAGCAATCCGTACAAACCTTTACCAGCCCCACGGGGAAAAGTTATCAAATCGGCGCAGGTGAGCGCCCTGAAGATGATAGCTTTAGAGATATTCGTGCATCACTTAGAGCGAATTATCTGAAAGTGTTAGATACGAATAACTCACTTTTAATTAATGGCTATGTATCGGCCGAACTGGATTATTTTGTTCTGGGTTTTGGCGGTGGCATATTGCATTATTTTAACAATAAAAACACCTCGCTTAATTTTGAAGTGAATGCGTATAGTGAGCATATAATACCGCAGGGCGATATTCCGCAGGCGTTCGCGCCGATGTTGTCTGATGAACAAAATGCATTTAATAATCAAGATAGAAAAACCGTTTTAGATTTTGATTTAGGTTTCTCTCAAGTTCTTACGCGCAAATCGTTATTGAAATTTAATTTAAACTTTAACGATTCAACCGGTTATTTAACCAATCCCTACAAAGTGCTTTCGGTGCTCGATAGCGACGGCAATGTTACCGATGCGGGATTAATTAATCTGGATCCCAACGCATTGCCCTACGTGTTTGAAGCGCGCCCTGATGAACGTTTACGAAAAAGCGCCTTTGTTTCTTTCGTGCAAAAATTTTCGCAAGATGTGCTGCACTTATCCTATCGTTATTATTGGGATGACTGGGACGTAAGCTCAAACACATACGATATTCGTTACCGTTACAAAATGGATGACAAGCAATTTTTACTGCCGCACATTCGCTACTATCAACAAAACGCCGCGGAATTTTATCGACCCAGTTTAAGGCAAGGCGTAGATGTGGACGCGGGGGGCAATGTATTGCTCGATGCCGCCAGTGCAGATTATCGGCTATCAGACTTTGACGGATTAGTGCTGGGCTTTGGCTATGGCGTGCAAGTGACATCGCAGGATGAGTTCGTAATACGGGTTGAATATTTAACCGAGGTTTTTGATACGCAATCGAGTGTTCGAGCCGATCAGCAACTGGACGACTTATCCGCCCTCAGCATACAAGTACGCTACTCATCAAATTGGTAAAGGGTAAAACAAGATGTTATTAAACGCGATACGCATTGGTTTTTGCCTGTTTATTTTCATGGGTGTGCAAGCTTGCATGCCCATGAAAAAGGCACAAAGCCCAATCAAATGGAAGCTGTATCATACCGCGCAAACAAAAAGTGAAAACCTGTTAATTTTATTGCCTGGCATTCGCAACGATTTGCTGCGCTTTGAGCAAGAAGGTTTCTTTACCGATATCCAACAATACGCGCCCAACTTTGATGTAATAACGGTTGATGCGCACATGGGCTATTACGCGCAAAAACAATTAATAACCGAGCTTCATGAAACCGTTGTTTTACCCGCTAAAGCCTCGGGCTACCGAAATATTATATTGGGTGGAATTTCGCTGGGGGGTTATGGCAGCCTTTGGTACAATCACCAACACGCAAATGAAATTAAAGGCTTATTGCTAATAGCGCCTTATCTTGGCGATGACGATGTCATTTCATCCATTGAAAGCAGCCCGAGTGTTGCCGTGTGGCGCGAACAAAATCCGCTAGATGTGGGTGAGTTTGAAGAACTGGTTTGGCACTGGATAGACGAGGATATGGTTTTTAAACAAAACCGCACTTTACTGGCAGTTGGTAAAAAAGATAAGTATTACGATGCAGCAAATATATTGGCTCGCTATTTACCCAAGGCGCAATATGTCATCGGCAAAGGCAAGCATAACTGGCGCGACTGGCGTGTCTTGTGGCTGTCGTTATTAAAAGATAAAAAGATAAATGCCTTATTTAATGAACAATAGTATTGTGTAGATAGGCTGAAATAAATGAAAAAAACAATTCAAAATAAAAGTAAAATTTAGTGGGTTAACATTTAATGCCAGTCAGTTAAGTCATGTAGGTGCGAATTTATTCGCATCGGATTGTGCAATACTCGGTTTTGTTTGAATCTGTATTGTCAGTGTTTCTCTTAACTTACTGGCATTGGGATTAAATAAAATCGGATGAAGCGGCTATAATAAATAATCTTCAAAAAAATTTTAATATGCTATAACTTTAATACTCTATTAACGTAAGGTTAAACCAAAACCATCGTTTAAAAAACTGAATCTATTTAATAAAACAGGAGAAAGAAATGCTTAGAATTTATAAAGTCATTATATTGGCTGTTATCTCAATCGCCTTAAATGCTTGCAGCACTTATGAGGTACTCGATGAGGGCGGTAAAAGTATGATGAATAGCAAAGGCGTTTACACGCTAACTAATTTGCACCCCGATCCCAAACGTTCGCGTTTATATGCCGTTAATTATCAGCAAGGCGGCCTTATTCCATTGTGTACTGAAGTGACATTATTAGCCGCAAATAAAAAATTAATAAAATTCACAACAAGTGAAACAGGTCAGAAATACGTATATTATTATCATAAGTCTGCAGGTGAGCCATTAATGGATCATTTGACGCAGTACTTTGGGCGCAAATGTAACACTGAAAAAGTTAAGGGTATGAGCAAGGTTGATCAAGATGGCATCGCTAAAGGCATACCCATTAATGGCATGACACGTGACGGTGTGATTCTTGCGATGGGTTATCCGCCGCGTCATAAAACACCCAGTTTAGATGTGGACACTTGGATTTACTGGAAATCACGTTTTGGAACGATGAAAGTTATTTTTAAAGACGGGAAGGTGAGTCAAATTATACGCTAACCTACATTCGTTTAAATAAAAAAGGCGCTAACTTTGTTAGCGCCTTTTTTATTTAAGTTTGAAAAAATTGAATCTATTTTTGAGACAAAAGAAAAATACCAGTATAAATAAATTATTTTTTAAGTGTATATTTTATTAGTTTTGTGCAGCTATTGTTTTTCTATTCTTGAAGTTATTTGTCGTGTTAAATGGTATGCTTATTTCCCAAATTAATGTGCAATAAATAATCAGAAAAATACAGAGCTTATGTTAATCACTATTTGTCGATTTATCGTTATTATTAATCTGCTGTTTTCAGTTTCAGTCGCACAGGCTGAAACCATGAACATACAGCAGGTTTTACAGCGTGTTATCGATCACTATCCCGCCATTAAAGCGGCAGCGTTTCAAGTGGAAAAAGCGCGACAGGAAAATATAAAAGTCGAAAATCAACTGTCGTGGATTTTAAATAGCAATGCGGGTTATAACCGCAGCGTCAGTTTATTCGGCACCCCAACCGATCGTTATGATTTAGGCGGAAACTTAAATAGAAGTTTAGACAATGGCGGTGTGTTAGATGTAAATGCCAATGTTACGCGAGACGATGCAACGACCACCTTTGGCCCCACCACGCCTAACCCGTTAACCAAATCTCGCTTAGACGTAAACTACCGACATCGATTTGAAAAGGGCGCCGGCAATCCGTTATATGCTGAAGGTTTACAAGCCGCTGAAGCCGGTGAAAAAATAGCCGTAAGCGACAAGTTAAGTTTGTACGATCAACTCGCCTCACAGGTTATTGAAATCTATTTAGCGGTAGCCGCCACGCAAGCCAGAATAAAAAATATTGATAAAACCATTGCGCGCACGCAACGCTTAAAAAAATACATTCAAAAAGAGTTTCAATTAGGTTTAACCGAAGAAAAAGATGTGCTGCAAGTTGATGCGCGTTTAAGTATCAATCGCGCAGATAAAAAAAGTTTACAGGTTATCTGGAATCAGCAATTAATTTCGTTAAATAGATTAATGCGGCGTCAATGGGATAAACCAATGACACCCAATATTGAAATTGATCGTTTACAAAATAAAAATTACGAAGATGTGTATGCGCAGTCACTACAGCATAGCCCCGAATTAAAGCGCATAGAAGCGCGCATTCAATTGGCAGAAAGTGATATTCGCACGAGCCGTGATCAACGTAAAGATAATTTAGATTTAGTTATGTTTTTAGGCAATGAATTAAATCAGGGCGACTTTCCCAATGGTAAGTTGGATGAGTCAGAAGTGGTCGGCGGGGTCAGTATTGAATTTAATCGAGGGTTAGATAAAAGTGGTTTCGATGCGCAAATACGTCAGGCCCATTTTGATAAAGGTTTAGCCCTGCAAGACAAAAAGCAGGTGCTCGAAGATCTGCAATATAATGTTGCTAGTTTGTTAACGGAGATTGATTCCAGTGAATTGGCTTTGTCGGCATTTAAAGAAAGTGTTAATGCGGAACAAGAAAAATTAGATGAAGCGATTGAACGCTATAAAGATGGGCGAATTGAAACGGACCGAATAATTGATTTTGAATCAGAATTAGCGGTGGCAGAACTGTCTGCTGATTTACAGGCTATCGAATTAATTCGACGTTATCATCAATTAAATTTAGTGCGCGGCGGAATATGGAAAAATATATTTTTGCCTGAATTTAGTTTTGATGAGGCGACAATAGAAAATAAAAAAAATAACGAAAAGGGAATTCAATAATGCAGGCAATAATTCGTTATTTGGTGACACGCAGCCTAGTTGTAAATTTAGTTTCTGTTTTTTTATTGGCCATTGGTGGTGTCACCGCCGTGTTGTTTATGCAAGTGGAAGCCTTTCCAAATGTTAATTTAGATATAATACAAATTGATGTTGCATACCCCGGTGCATCGCCCAGTGAAGTTGAGCAATTGATTATTACGCCCATAGAGCAAGAGCTGCGTTCTATCAATGGCATTGATAAAATGATTTCGATGGCGTTTCCCGGTTCGGGGCGTATTGCCATGGAAGTGGATCCAGATGCTAATAATCGAGACCGTTTAACATCTGATATTTCGCTTGCGGTTGATCGTGCAACTTTACCCAGTGACTTGCCTAACGATCCATTTGTCACCGAAGTTGATGGCGCGGTGTTTCCTATTTTACGGGTAGCCGTTTCAGATCAGCGCACAGAATTAGAATTAAAACGACTCGGCGATAATATAAAAGAAGATTTATTGGCGATTAAAGGTGTCGCAAAAATAATTATGCTGAGTGATCGAAAAGCGGAATACAGCGTAGAAGTCGATCCACAAAAATTACGCAAAACCAGAATATCAGTTGATCAAATTGCACAGGTTTTACGCGGCTGGAATATCAACACCCCTGGCGGAGAAATTGATACACCCGACGGACAAAAGTCGGTGCGCATTGTCGGAGAATTCACCAGCATAGAAGATGCTAAAAAAATCGTGATAAGAGCGAATGCACGAGGCAATTCCGTTTTGCTCGGCGATGTAGCCGAAATAAAAGAAGCCCTGGAAAAGCCCAGCACATTGCACGATGTTAAAGGCGAACCTGCGGTTTCCATGTTAATTTTAAAAAAATCGAATGCCGATATTATTGATACGATTGATTTAATCAAACCTTACCTCGAAAGCATACCGAAGCGTTACGGTGAAAATATAAGCGTAAAATCATTTCAGGATTTTTCAAAATTTGCGCGTATGCGCTTAGGCGTGTTAACCAATAATGGTTTGGTGGGTGTGTTTTTAGTTTTTATTTCACTCATATTTTTTCTGCGCTTTTCCGTTGCCATGACCACAACCTGGGGTCTGCCAATTATTTTTATGACCGGCATTGCCATTATTTATTCATTGGGCATGACACTTAATTTAATTTCCATGATGGGTTTTATTATGGTGTTAGGTATGTTGGTTGATGACGCCATTATCATCGGCGAAAATATAACCTATCACATGGAAAAAGGTTTGAGCCCAGTGGAAGCCGCAGTGAAAGGTGCAGTTGAATTAATTGGTCCAGTGACTACCACTATTTTAACGACCATCGCCGCTTTTTTACCGATGATGTATATGTCTGGCATTATCGGAAAATTTGTTATCGCCATTCCGATTGTGGTTATCACCTTATTAATATTATCGTGGCTGGAATCTTTTTTTATGTTGCCGAGTCATGTTGCTCATGTAACGAATCCGAATAAACACCCAAAAGAACGTGCATGGTTATTAGCGTTAGAAAATATTTACGGATGGGCGTTGGAAAAAGCCATTCGTTTTAGGTGGCTGACCGTTTTGATTTCGTTTTTAATTTTAGGCGGCAGTTTAGTTTTAGCAAAACAAAATTTACAATTTCAATTATTTCCACCTGTGGGCGTAGAAGAATATTTAGTGAGAGTTACCGCAAAACCAGGCACGTCATTAAAACAAATGCGCGAAAATTTACGCAGTGTAGATAAAAGTATTAGAGATAATACGGATCCCCAATATTTAGAAGCAACGGTTTCACAAGCGGGTGATATTTCTATGGATGGCGGTGATCCACTTACACAAAGGGGAAGTCGCTACGGGCAAATTCGCGCGATTTATACGCCATCGGTGAGTCGCCCCGAACATGATGCAATTAAAGACATGAACCGCATTACCGCGTTATTAAAATCTAAATATAAACAGTTAGAAATTTCTTCCACTTTAATTTCAAACGGCCCACCGTTGGGGCGTGCGTTAGAGGCAGAAATAAATGGTTTTGATACCCAATCAAGCGAGCAGGCCGCGCGGCAGTTAATGGATTATCTTTTAACCATCGAAGGCGTTACCACAATTGATAGCGGCTTGAAACCGGGTGACGCTGAATTGCATGTTGTGTTAAACAGAAAAATGGCGGCGTACACCGGAATTGATTTACAAATTGTTTCACGTCATATTCGTGCAGCTGCAGATGGTTTAGTGGTATCAACCATTCGCAAAGGCACAGAAGAAATTGATGTGACCATTCGCTTTCCAACTAAAGGCGCAGGTGAACTTGAACAAATTAAAAATGTTTTAATTCCAAATAATCGGGGTGGTTTAATTCCGTTAAATAAAATAGCCACGCTAGAAGAGCACAAAGGCTATACCACCATTCGCCATAAAGATGGTGTGCGCATTGTTAATGTGGTGGCAGATATTGACAGCCGTGTTTTATCGAGTTTGAAACTAAATAAAATAATTAAAGATAACGAAGCAGTCTGGCAAAAAGGTGTGGCCGATAAAGTTACGGTTAATTACGGCGGTGAGCAGGAAAAAAATAAGGAATCATTCGTGAGTTTATTAATTGCATTTGGTTTTGCATTGGTTGCGATCTTTTTTATTTTAGCCATTCAGTTTAATAATATGGCGTACCCACTGTTGGTTATGTTGGCCATTCCGTTTGGTGCAATTGGTGTGATTTTAAGTTTTTATTTACACGATATGTTTTGGAAACCCATGCCGTTATCTTTTTTCTCAACTATGGGAATGGTGGCTTTAACCGGTGTGGTGGTTAATAGCTCTTTAGTGTTGTTGGTGTTTGTGCAACGTGCACGACAAGAAGGCATGAAAATAAAAGCGGCTATTTTACTTGCCGGTCGAAGGCGTTTTCGCGCGGTTATTTTAACTGCGGCGACAACAGTTGTGGGCTTGTTGCCAACCGCTTATGGTTGGGGCGGGCTGGATCATTTTGTTTCGCCCATGGCGTTGGCGTTATCGTCGGGGTTAATGTTTGCGACGGTGGTGACTTTGTTTACCATTCCGGCAACGCTTGCGGCTGCGCACGATGTTCGAACTTTTTTTAAGAGTATATTCAGGATTAAAAATTAAGGGTCTGTCTCAATGCCAGTAAGTTAAGTAATGTACTACTGAGGAAGAAATAAAGAATACGGATATTTGAAAAGAAAAAGACAACGCGAATGCACGCTAAAACCCGCAAATAATCGCTATAAAACATGAATGCTTTATATTGCGTCACTGCTGTCCGGTTTAAATATTAATCAAAGCTTTAAGTTGTTGATGTTAATTAGTAAATGTCATTTGAACGTAAATGTAGACGCAAAAAACGAAAAACCTTTAATCCGTCATTCCCGAATGCTTGTATCGGGAATCCAGTGACTTTGTAACACCTAAAGTCGCTGGATCCCAGCCCATGTAAATTAACAGGGGCACGCTGGGATGACATGTTAGTTTATGCTTTATTGGGAGTCGGATATTTTTGATGGTTTTATATTTTAACTGGACAGCAGTGATATTGCGTACTTAGCCCTCATTTGCGTTTTTAGCGTTGTCTTTTTCTTTTCAACTATTTTATTGGTTTACAGAGTACTATCTCAACCTTAAAGCATAGAGTA
>UOFH01000233.1_pt1 | contig 27848 bp, 26 predicted proteins | sample 1988451 | NCBI WGS metagenome assembly UOFH01 (sample SAMEA4712194, study PRJEB27164) | hydrothermal vent metagenome | biome: marine basaltic hydrothermal vent biome; feature: marine hydrothermal vent; material: mineral | place: Pacific Ocean | collected 2011-06-14/2011-07-23 | depth 1689 m | reverse complement strand
GGAATATACTTTTTATTAAGGCCATTCAAACCAGTATGCCCTCAATTGATATGAGCGCCTATATGCCTGGCGCGCCATTAACATTTTTATATGCCTTGCATAAAAATACATACAAAAAATTAAGCGATCAACAATCTCATTTTAATGATTGACAGAACCCCAATCTTGATAAAACATAGCGCTATCTACCATTCATTATAAGGCATCATGAATCCCTCTAAACAGGTAACCTATTCCTCAATTACATGCGTCTAAAAAGCAGTATTTTTCTTTGGGTTTCTTTGGCAACCATTTTGCCACTCACCGCGCTCACCCTGGGCATCACTGCCTATAGTGAGCGGGTTTACCTGAAAAATATTGATAATGACATTTATATTAATATGCGAAACATTGCCAAAGAACTGGATTTTCGCCTCGCCTACGAGCGCGAAGTGATTCTATCGCTGGCCAATTCACCGGCAATGAAACAGTTTTCACCGGTTTTAGAAGCAGCGGCTGAAGGCGATTTACACACGCAATATTTTGAAGAAGTCGATAAATTAAATACTTTTTTAGCCGGATTTCAACATTCCGTTCCGGGACTGGACACCGTGCGGGTGCTCGACATTGATGGCCACACATTAATTAAAGTGCGTTTCGGCAAACAAATTCCCGCTTATTTCGAAGGCATTTTTGATTTACCCCTCGCCGAAGAAGAGTTGGTTGACGACGTTTTTTTAAACTGGATGCGACAACTCAAAGCCAATAAATTGGTTTACGGCAATTTACCACTAAGCAAACGCGATTACGTTAGCGGCAAAGAACTGTCAATAATGAATTCGATAGTGCCGGTTTCATTTGATAATAAAACCATTATCGGATTTTTAACTGCACGCGCATTGGGCGATCAATTCGATCATATTCTTGAATCGTTGCCGCGCACAAATAATCTTAAATTAAGCGTTGCCGAATTTAACCCCGACTCACCACAACGCCACGGCATTGTACTTTACAGTGACGAATTACAAATTAAATTTAGCCAACCGTTAAACCCCGATATTAAATTAAGCAAAACCATTGGCGATGGCGCGTGGGGAAAATTTCAAACTCAACGTTTTGGTTTATTTATCAATAAAACTAAAAATCGTCGTTATTATTTTCAGGAATTTTATCCGTACAACAACCAGCTAGTTAGCTGGATAATCATGCTCGAACTTGACAACAATAATATTGCCGCGCCTTTTCAACGCATTCGATTTGGTTTGCTTGCGGTGGCCGGTTTAGCACTGGCCATTAGCTTAATGCTCGCCAATATTGGCGCAAAAAATATCGCCAAACCCATTACCCTGTTTGCTAATTTATTAAAACGTTATGCCGATGGTGAATCTGATTTTTCAAAAAAACCAGTAAAAGGCGCAGACGAATTAAAACAATTAGATCAATCGTTTCATTATTTAATCGACACGTTAGAGCAAACCAAAAAAGAACGCGATAGCGCCGAAACCATGATGTTACAAAATGCAAAACTGGCCAGCATTGGGCAAATGGCCGCAGGCATCGGACACGAACTAAATAATCCATTAAATAATATTTTATCTTATGCCACATTAATTGAACGCGACTTGCCCAAAGAAAACAGTGAATTAACACAAGACATTCAAGGCCTGCGCAACGAAGCACACCGCGCCGAAAAAATCATCCAGGGCATTTTAAATTTTGCGCGCCAGGTGCCACCCGAATATATGGATTTTGATTTACACGTTTGGTTGCAAGACACAATATTACTCGCACAAACTCAGGCACAAAAATTTAATATTAAATTAACCCTGAATGAAAATTTAGATTTACCCGTTTATGGCGATCGAAACCAGTTGCAGCAAGTATTGGTCAATTTATTAATGAACGCGATTCAAGCCAGCAAAGAAAACGACGAAATTATTATTCGCACGCACACCGAAAACAAACAAATATTAATTACCGTCTCCGATCAGGGTAGCGGTATTGACGATGCAAATATAGATAAACTATTCGACCCTTTTTTTACCACCAAAAATATTGGCGAAGGCAGCGGCTTAGGTTTATCTATCAGCATTGGCATTATGCAATTTCATAACGGGGATTTAACCCTTAAAAACAACCATCGCGGCGGCGTTGATGCTATTATGCAATTACCGCTGAAAATTAAATATTAAAAATCAACCTTACATTAACCCATAAACAAATTATATAATCATGAACACACGCGTACACTTTATCGATGACGACCCCTCAGCGGGCGATTTATTTCGCCGCTTTGCACGCAATAAAAACTACAGCATTCTTATTTTTAAAAATCCGCTTGATGCATTGAAAGACATTCGTGAGAACGGCAGCGATTTAGTGATTACCGATTTAAGTATGCCGAATATGTCTGGTTTAGAATTGCTTGAACATATTCGACAAACCGATATTGAAGTTCCGGTGATTATGATTACCGGATTTTCCACCGAAGAGAACGCCATAAAAGCATTGCGTTTAGGGGCAACCGATTTTATTAAAAAACCCTACGATGCAGATGAGCTTTTAAAGCAGGTCGATCAAGTTTTACAAAAATCTTCCGATCGAAAAACCGAAAAATCCAAACGCCCTGGCATTAAAGATAAACAAGATCAGTTTGGAATGATTGGTCGATCAACGGCACTATCAAAAATTTATACCATAATTGATAAAATTTCTGACATTCGTTGCAATGTCATTATTGAAGGCGAATCGGGTACAGGTAAAGAACTGGTTGCCCATGCACTGCATAATCATTCTGTTTTTTCTGACCAACCTTTTATTGTAATTGATTGCGGATCACTCACCGACACCTTATTAGAAAGCGAATTATTCGGTCACGAAAAAGGCGCGTTCACTGGCGCCACACAAACCAAGCAGGGTTTATTAGAAGTGGCAAATGGCGGCACCATTTTTCTCGATGAAATTTGTAATATTTCTGACACCATGCAAATGAAACTCATGCGCGCCGTGCAGGCACAAACCATTAATCGCGTGGGCGGCATTAAACCCATTAACATTGATGTGCGTTTTGTTGTTGCCACCAATCGAAACATTGAAGAGATGATTGAGGCCGGACAATTTCGCCACGATTTATATCATCGTTTAAATGTTGTAAAAATCACTATGCCACCGCTGCGTGAAAGAGAAGAAGATCTTTTATTATTAATTGAACATTTTATAAATGAATTTAAAGAACGCTACCAACGCAACATAAAACATTTCGATAAAGCCTCTATAGAAAAATTAAAAACCTACAGTTGGCCAGGTAATATTCGTGAACTTCGCAATATGGTTGAAAGACATATCGCCCTGGCAGACGGCCCTATTCTTAGCATCGATCAAGTGTTATTGGACAGTGGGTCAAACAATGGTATTGACGCTGATTCACCCACATTGGAAGAATTGGAAAAACGTTATATTTTTAAAACACTCGACAGGTGCAACGACAACAAAGAGCAAACCGCTACTCTACTTGGCATTAATAAATCGACTTTGTGGCGTAAATTACAAAGCTGGCAAAAATCAGATTCTGACAACCATTCTAATGACCACTAACCAACAACTTAATGGCGATGAATTACATCAGCGTCAAAAACAAAATAAAAAAAATAATGCGCCGGTTATTATTTGTGATGGCTTACAAACGCCAGAAAATTTAGGCTCCATTTTAAGAGTGGCAGATGCGGTGGGTAGTAAAGGCATTATTTTACTGGATAATGAAATGGATCTTAATAATAAAAAAATTTCTAAAATTGCTCGCAGCACAAACAAACAGCTTAATATTGAAGCGCTTTCTTTTAGTGACTTTTTAAATTCAAAAAATCGTTTTGAAAATTTATTCGCGCTTGAAATAACATCGCATTCTGTAAATGCATTTGAATCCAGTATCATTAATTGCGATGCGATTTTATTGGGGCACGAATCAAAAGGCATTCGTGAAGCAGCGCTGGCTATTTGTAACGGGGTGTTTCATTTGCCGATGTTTGGCACGAATGGTTCGATGAATGTGAGTCATGCAGTGGCGGTGTTTTTATATGAATGGCGACGGCAGCAAATTTAATGACAGGTTTTATTGTTGTTCTGATTTTTTAGGTTACTAATAAGTCAGTTATAAAGAATACCCGTTTAAAAACGGTAGGTGCGAATTTATTCGCAGGAACTCGATGCAGAGCGGATTTTTGTGCGAATAAATTCGCACCTGCTGTCAGGACATAATCACTTCAGTAATACGTTCTTTAGGTAAAAACATTTTACTTTTTGACGCAGACTTTTTATTGCTCATCTCTGCAACGCCATCTCAACTTCCTGACTTTTTTGCTTACCTTCCAATAACTCAATTAACATTAACGCAAAATCTATGGCCGTGCCCGGGCCTCGCGAGGTGATGATTTTATGATCTATTTCAATGGCATTTGATGTGATGGTTGTGTTTTCTAATTGCGCGTCATCCAGCGCACCCGGGAAACAGGTTACGGTTTTATTTTTTAATAACCCGGCTGCCGCCAGTGCTTTTGGCGCGGCGCAAATTGCCGCGATATAACGATTATTATTTGCATGATTTTTTAAACAGGTTTGTAGCATTACGTTATCGCGCAAATGTTTTGCGCCTGGCATTCCGCCTGGCAACACCAGCATATCGAATAACTCATTTGCCACTTTTTTTAAAACTGTTTTAGGAATAATAGTTGTGCCCCGCGATGCAACAACCGACTGCTCATCTAAACCACAGGTAACCACATCAATACCGGCACGCGTTAATAAATCGCTTATGGTAATGGCTTCTAATTCTTCGCAGCCCTGAGCTAATGGAATCAGTACCCGTTTCATTTTATTTTTTTGCGGTTTCAATCAAGTTTAACTTTTCTTTATTTTTATCTTTGTTCTTTGACAAAATATGCAAGCCCTTTAATAAATTCAAAGCCTCATGTATTTTGTAATCTTTATTTAATTTAGCGGCCATTTCATCTGACTTTTTATTTTTGCTGATTTTTTGTTTTTTTGTTTTACCATTTGGGTTACTAATGTGCCCCGACAAATCCGCTTCTTTTAATTGCTTTAATCCGTGCTCCTGTGTTGCTGTCATTTGTATATTTTTTAAATCAATATCCGGCACAATTCCTTCTGCCTGAATCGAACGACCACTGGGTGTGAAATAACGCGCCGTGGTAAATTTAACTGCACCGCCGTTTCTTAATTCTTGGATAGTTTGCACAGAGCCTTTCCCAAATGATTTTTCGCCCATAACAACCGCACGGTTATGGTCTTGTAACGCACCCGCAACAATTTCAGATGCGGATGCAGAGCCGCCATTTATTAATACAACCATCGGTGCTTTTTTAAGTATGTCATTGGGCTTTGCCGTAAATTCAAAATATGAATTATCGGTTCTACCCTGCGTGTAAACCAGTTTGCCTTTTTCAATAAACAAATCGGAAACATCTGCTGCCGCATTTAATAGTCCGCCAGGGTTGTTGCGCAAATCTAAAATTAATCCGCTTAATGGTGTTTCACTTTCTTTTTCTAATTTTTTTATGGCTTCGCTTAAATGCTCGGCGGTGCGCGACTGAAACGTGCTAACACGAACATAACCAAAACCGGGTTCTAACAAATAACTTTTTACACTTTTCACTTTTATAATGGCCCGCTTTAAAGTAAATTTAATCGGCTCATCACTGCCTTTGCGTATGATTCCTAATTCAATTTTGGTGCCTGGTTTACCGCGCATTAATTTTACCGCGTCATTTAAATTCATATCTTTTACAGGCTTATCATTTAATCGAATAATTAAATCGCCCGCTTTAATGCCGGCTTTATATGCGGGTGTGTCGTCGATGGGTGATATGACTTTGACAAAACCATCTTCTAAACCCACTTGAATACCCAAGCCACCAAACTGCCCCGTGGTGCCGATTCTTAATTCTTTATATTCTTCTGGATCGAGATAGGTTGAATGCGGATCTAAACCGGCGAGCATGCCGCGAATGGCATTTTCTAACAGCTCTTTATCGCTCACCTGTTTTACGTAATCGGTTTTTATGCGTGCGAAAATATCTGAAAAATTTCGTAATTGTTCGAGAGGTAAATTTTCTTCTTTGGATTCATTTTGTTTTGCACTCTCTGCAAAACTAACATTAAATAAACTCGCAGATAAAATTAATAGCGCTGCAAGCGTAACGACGCTGAGTCGTGTTTGATTCATAGTTTGCTCCTGATGGTTATCCCTAACGAAAATTGTTTAATTATTTTGCAGTGCCAGATGTTTAACTCTACTGGTGCACCACTTTTTAGGATTCACGGGTTTGCCCTGTTTTCTTATTTCAAAATACAATCCGGATTTAGGCTGCCCGCCGCTGTCGCCCACGGTGGCAATCACTTCGCTGGCCTCTACCCAATCGCCCACCTGTTTATACAATTCCTGTGTATAACCGTATAAACTCATGTATCCATCATTATGGTCAATAATGGTAATAAAGCCATAGCCCTGCAACCAATCTGCAAAGGCCACTCGCCCGTAAGTGACGGCGCGAACTTTAGTGTCGTAGTCTGCCTTAATGATAACGCCGTTCCACTTCAGATCACCCTTGCTGCGCGAGGTTCCGAAATTGGCTCGAAACCCGCCCTTAACCGGCCAGGGTAATTTGCCGCGCAATTGCCCAAAGGGCTTTTGATTCACCGCCTCAGCGGGGATATCGGCCAACAGTTCACCCAATGCCATCAACAAATCTTCTATGCGGCTTCTGCTGCTTTTCAGGTCATTTAAGGTAAGTTGCTGGTTATCAATGTCTTTATTTAAACGCGCGAGTAATTTTTTACGCTGGCTTTTATTTTGGCCTAATTGCTTCTTTTCACGCTTTTTTTGCGTCACCAGTGTAGACAGGTCGATGGTTGATTGCTTAACACTGGCCTCAAGCTTTGTTTGTTTTTCGATGCTCGATAGGTAGGTTTCGATTTCTTTACCCCGCGCCCGATTCAAATACGTGTAGTACACCAATGCACGACCCATTTCCGTTGGATCTTGTTGATTTAACAGCATTTTTAATTGCGGCTGCTGCCCCATGGCATAGGCAGATCGTAATTGATCGGCAAGTATTTGACGTTGTTTTGCTAAATCCTTATTTAATTTTTTTAATTCGGCTCGCGTTTTTTTAAGCTTTTTAACCGCTTTCTTATGTTTTCCCTGGGTTTTTCTTAACTTTTTAGCGCTTCTGGCTATTTTAATTTCTAATTTGCGTAGCTCGGTGCGCACCGTATTTCGCTGATCTTTGTTTTGTGTGAGCGCTGACAACACATTAGTAATTTTATCGCGAACTTTATCGAGGCGTTGCTGATAACTCGTTGCCGTTTCAGCATTGATAGAACAGGGTATTACGGCTAATAGGGTAAAAATCAGCCCTATTTTTAAATTATAATTTTTACGCATATTGTTGAATACCGTTGTTTTTTGGTGTTTACTGGCTCACGGTTTGTCGTTTAAGTCACATATTAATAAAATATACTGAATATGTTGATTTAATTTAATTAAAAAGTATGTATCATTTTATGGTAGATTACTAATATTAGTGAATGCAATTTTAGCAGGAAGGTACCGAAATGGTTGCAAATATTGAAGAAACAACACAGTTAATGACGCGAGAAGAGGATATTGATCGCGCTTCACGTTCATTAAAAGCCATGTCGCATCCGTTGCGATTAAAAATTCTTTGTACGCTGCAAGATCAAGAAGTCAGCGTACAGGATATCGTTGATAATGTGGGCACATCGCAAAGTAATATATCTCAGCATCTGGCGATTTTACGCGACAAGGGCATATTAGCCTCTCGCAAAGATGCCAACCGTGTTTTTTACCGCGTGGGCGATGCAAGAACATTACGTTTAATTGGCATGATGCAGGAAGTTTTCTGCTCGCAGCGCCCAATAGACGAATAAATTTTAAGCCGATTTTTACGGCTTTCATGTTAACACTGGCCTCAAATCAAACATATTGATTTGGGGCTTCATGCTTTAAACTGGAGTAGAAAATGGCACAACTTATCGAGTTTGCTCAAAATAATTTAATGCTGGTGATTGCGCTTGGCGTTATTGGGGCGCTCATCATCAAAACCGAAGTTGGCCTGAAACTCAGCAATATTTTACAACTTAATGTAAATGAAGCGGTGCGTTTAATGAACGACGACAACGTTGTCGTGCTCGATGTGCGTGAAGGCAGCGAATACAGTGCGGGGCATATCCGCGATGCGGTACATATCCCCATATCTGAATTAGTAAAACGCTTAAACGAGCTGGATAAATATAAAAACAAAAAAATTCTGGCCTATTGCCGCTCGGGCAATCGCTCTAACGGCGCTTGTCGCACCCTTGGCAAACAGGGTTTTGAAAACGTCAGCAACCTCGCAGGTGGCATATTAAGCTGGACCAACGCCAATTTGCCGGTTACTAAAAAATAATAATAATAACTATTTAGAAGAAACCTTCCCATGTCTCAAGCCGATATTACCGTTTATTACGCCCCTTTTTGCCCTTATTGTGGCTGGGCAAAGCAATTATTAAAAAGTAAAAACGTTGAATTTAAACTAATTAATGTAAATGACAGCCAGGAAATACGCCAGGAAATGGAGCAACGCGCTGGACAAACCAGTGTGCCGCAAATATTTATTGGTGACACCCACGTGGGCGGTTACGACGATATGGCGGCATTAGACGACAAAGGCGAACTTGATCCACTGATAATGGCGGGCTGATTTTTAGTCAGACCCAAGCCACTTGTGTACTAATAGTTACCTAAATTTAGATATATCTAGATCGCAGCCTCTGCACTTTAATGGTATTCTGCACAAACAAATTACACACGGGCATTCACGCATTAGTATTTTGTCGTGTTCTACCCATAACATACACAACATATTCAAATTATACATTTAGGTTACTAAAATGAGTGAAGAACAGGCACAACAACAATTCGCAATTCAAAAAATTTATGTCAAAGACATTTCTTTCGAATCACCCAATGCACCCACGGTATTTACTGAAGGTGAATGGAAGCCGGAGGTGAATGTACAAATCAATACCGAAACCAGAAAGGTTGCCGACAATTTACACGAAGTCACATTAACGGTTACGGTCACCGCCAAGCAGATGGAAAAAACCGCTTTTTTAGTTGAAATTAAACAGTCTGGCATTTTTCAAATGACCGGCTTTGAAGAAGAGCAAATGGGCGGCATGTTAGGTGCTTACTGCCCTGAGGTTCTATTCCCTTACGCACGTGAAGCTATTTCAGATTTAGTCACTAAAGGCGGCTTCCCACAAATGCTACTGTCTCCTGTTAACTTTAATGCGCTTTACATGCAGCACCAACAGCAACAGCAAGCACAAGAATCACCAGCAGAAACTGCTCACTAAATTTTAATGACTGAGCAACCCTCGAACAGAAACATCGCCGTTCTCGGCGGTGGCTCCTGGGGAACTGCATTAGCGGCACAGGTTGCGCGCGCCCATCATTCGGTTGTGTTGTGGGATATCAACCCCGAGCATGTTAAAAACATGCAGAACACCCATTACAATCAACAATATTTACCCGACATCCCCCTGCCCGATACATTGCAATTTAGCGATCAATTAGAGCAATCTATTTGTGACGCACACACTTTACTTATTGCCATTCCCAGCCATGCGGTTCGAGGCTTTTTACAAAAAGCCAAACAGTGGATACGCGAAGACCAGCATATTGTATGGGCGACCAAAGGCTTGGAGGAGGGCAGCGCTAAGCCAGTGCACCAAGTTGTAGCAGAAGAATTACCCAACTGTAAATTTACCGCCGTGGTATCCGGCCCAACCTTTGCCAAAGAAGTCGCTCTCAATTTACCCACCGCGGTCACCGTAGCAGCAAGTAGTCACGCCATTGCCAATGAAGTTGCGCATTTTTTACATTACGGAAATTTTCGCGTTTACACCTCTGACGATATGCTTGGCGTCGAAATAGGCGGTTCGCTAAAAAATGTACTGGCCATTGCCGCCGGCATTGCCGATGGTTTGGGGTTTGGCGCAAATACCCGCGCTGCGCTCATCACGCGCGGCTTAAATGAAATCATGCACTTAGGTCTTTCTATGGGCGCACAGGCTGAAACGTTTATGGGTTTGGCCGGCATGGGTGATTTGGTACTCACCTGCACCGACAATCAATCTCGAAATCGCCGCATGGGATTAGCACTTGCCGAAGGTCTAACCATTGAGCAGGCACGCGAAAAAATAGGCCAGGCCGTTGAAGGCGTTAAAACCGCAAAAGAAGCTTGGCTGCTGGCACAAAAACAGAATGTTGAAATGCCCATCGTTGAACAAACCTACAAAGTGCTTTATGAAAACAAAGCACCAAAAGATGCGGTGAAAGAATTATTATCTCGTGAAGTTAAACCTGAATAGTCTTTTGTTAAATTCAACTACACAAAAAAACATCCACCTTCTAAAATTATAAGGGGTCAATAACAAACGAGAACGCTAATAGTTCTCAGTTGTCACCGACCCCTTTAATTTAAGCGCCTTCAAACTCACTAAGGCCGCCCAGCTCTCCTGTAAATTTTCGAACATGTGGAATCTGGGGGACAGTATACTCAGTTACAGTAACTGATGTTTTAATAGGTATACTGTCCCCAGATTCCCTAAATATTGCACTTACTAGGCATGTCGCCTTTTTTGCATAACTAATATACCAATCAGAATTATCATGACTAATCCTATGGTAATTTTAGCCGCTGTAAACAATCCAAAAAAACAACTACGCGGCTCAACAGATATCCAGTCTAGTGTTGGTACTTTATTTTTATATTCTTCAAATTCTTCATCACTATAGGCAACTAACTGATGATTTAGAAAACCAGGTTGGTCAATAATTGCGTAATACTTATTATTATCAGTAGACTCTATTTCAGCATACACATTACTATTATATGAGTAACGCAAGATACGCTTATTGCTAATCTGTTTAGAATCAGAGCCCTGTAATTTTGTTACGCTAGTTATTACACCCCATCCTTCCGCATCATTTAGTATGAATGCACCATTAAACCAATCTGCCTGAACCCCAAACGGTAATTCAGGATGCCACCAACCCGCTCCACAATACCCCGACTGCCTCTCTATAAAACTCATAGATAAGACAAGCACGGCCAATAGAATAAGTATTTTTTTCATGATTCTGTTTTACAGGAGCAAGGGAGCAGGTCTTTGATTTATGATCTCTGCCAAATTTTTAGGGTCAGGTCTTTGATTTATGATCTCTGCCATGCTAGCCTGTCCTCTCACTGTCCAGATCATTAAGATTAGAATTTGCCGATGCGCTTACAACCTGAATTCGTCGAATCATAAATCTAGAGAATCTCTGATTAATTATTTTATTTTTATTTGTTCCTGCACACTATTTGATATTTCACGCGACAAACTAGAAACTAACTTGCTCATTGCTAACGCTATATCGGTATATTTTTTACTATTCACTTTTTCACTAAATGAAAAGGTTTTTTCTAAAACTTTTTTATCACCCTTTCCATTTAAAATAATATAAGCGCCTTCAAACTCACTAAGGCCGCCCAGCTCTCCTGTAAATTTTCGAACATGTACTTTAATTTGAAAATCAAAATTACGATAAGACGACCAGGGCGATATATCAACATGCCCCGTTTTTAAATGATATGAAAGTTCATTAGCCAACAAAAAACTGATATTACTTTTTAAACCACCTGCCCAACGATGAAAATCCGCTAGGTTAATTGTGTGCGAACCGGTTCGGGTAATTATTTCAGGTCGATCTATTAAATTGGGTAATGTTACTTTCCAAACACCAATAGATACGCCTTCGCTTTTTTGCTGCGAAAGATCACGATCTATATTTAAAATATAAAAATTAGTTTTAGGTGATGTGCCACATGCCGAGAGCAAACTCATAACAATTATAATTAGGCCGTTTCGAATTTTATTTTTCATTAACATTATTCTGCACTCTTGCCTCTTATTAAAGATTCCGGATGCCTTTCAAGATACTCTGCCATCACGCGAATAGATTCCGCTGCACGGCTTAACTCGTCCATCGTTGCATTTATTTGCACACCCGTTGCACCGCCTTCTTCTACATTTAAAGACTTAATTAAACTGTTCATGTTATTCGTTGCTTCATCTAAATTATTACCAATGTTTTCAAGTGGAATGGCTTTTAATTTAACTAAAAAATCATTAACCTGCTTCATAATTCCATCCACCGTTTCTGGCATGGTTGGCACAATCATAACACCATTAACATATTTAACGTCTACCTTCTCAGCATCTTCAAACATGTCAAACATAACCAGTGCTTGGCCAGTTAAAATATTACTTTTTAATTGCGCCCGCACACCCTGCGCAATCATTTTTTCAAAATATTTATTAACTATTTTAATGCGTTGCTTTTTATTTAAATTCGTATTTAAATTAGTTGACGGCAATCGTTCTGGCTCAATATCAATAATTGCGTAGGTAACAATATTATCTTCCGATTTATTTGCTTCTACGCCAATACGAGTTACCGTTCCCATTTGAATGCCTTTATATTCAACTGGCGCACCCTCAGATAAACCACTCACTCCATTTTCAAAATAAAGTTTCATCGATGCACCAAAGGTAACAATTTCTTCTATTTCAGGTTTTTCTGTTTTATGTAAAGTGTATTGTGTATTTTCTTTTGCCGGTTCCTCATTAGCGGTTGCATAATCATTTGTAAAGGCAACGCCACCGGCAATTAAAGAACTAACCGATTCCATATTAAAGTCTAAACCTTTAGCACCTAATTCAACACTCATCCCCGACACATTCCAAAAGCGCGAATAAGCATTTACATATTTATCATGTGGAGCGTCCACAAAAACTTCTATTTCCACATAACTATGGTCATCAACTAATTTATATTTAGTTACACTACCCACCGTTATGCCTCTGTACTTTACCGGCGACCCTCTATTTAAAGAACCCAGTTTATGTGATTTTAAAACATATTTAGTACCCGGATTGCCTAGTTGATAAATTTCTGGCTCCTCCAATCCTTTGAATTTTTTTGCCGCAACGCCACCTTCGCCAGGATCCATTTCAACATACGCACCACTTAATAACGTATCCAACCCGCTCACGCCTTCAACACCCACACGCGGGCGCACCACCCAAAATTTTGTAGTGTCGGTTAAGCGCTTACCCGTAACACCACTTAATTCCATTACCACAATGACTTCTGATAAATCTTCTGAAAATTTTACTTCAGTTAATTCGCCGACCTTAACATTACGTAATTTTACCGGCGTTTTATTTGCCTCTAGCCCCGACGCACTTTCAAAAGACACTTCAATAATTAAATTGTTCTGTGTTGCGCTTTTAAAAACCAACCAGCCACCAATTAATGCCGCGACAATTGGAATAACCCAAATCGGCGATAGGGAATGAGTTTTTGTTTTTATGTCAGCTTGCGGAATATTTGAAAAGCTTTCCGACGAATTATTTTTTTTGATTTCATCTGTCATTATTCTTTATCCGCCTGATCCCATATTAGTTTAGGTTCAAATGCCATTGCAGAAAACATCGTTAAAACAACCATTGCAGCAAATGCCAAACCCGCAGGTCCTGGCTCTATTGAACTGAGTTCGCCCAACTGAATTAAAGCGGCCAAAATTGCGACTACAAACACATCAACCATCGACCACCGACCCATTACTTCTGCAATTAAATATAAACGAGTTTTCTCTTTTTTACGCAAACTATTTCCCTGCTGAACCATTATTAATAAATAGGCAAGAACAATCATTTTTAACAACGGCAGCAACACACTGGCCGAAAAAATAACCAGGGCTAAAGGCCAATCGCCATGCGCTAAAAAATATAATATGCCGCTCATTATTGTATCTGAACTTTGTTTTCCTAATGCACCGGTAATCATAATAGCTTCAGTGTTTGCGGGAATGTACATAATAAATGCACTAATTAAAAAAGCCCATGCACGATTAATACTGTCATGTTTTCGATAATGAATATTCGAATGACAGCGCGGACATATTGCCGATGTTTGCTGCGCAAGCTGCACCACTTGATCACAAGTATGACAACCGGCCAAACCCACATCTTTTGCTCTAATAAAATTTTTATTCATATTTTTTTCTGCTGGCATAATTGTCTAAAGCATTCCACAACAAATGCACTTCTATTGACGAAATCGCCGCCGCATAGCATAAAATTAAAATCACAAATGCAGCGAAGCCTAAACCCAATACAACATCTGCAAAGGCAACTAATTTTACCAACGCAACTAAAATTCCAAGTAAAAAAACATCCATCATTCCCCAGGGCAATAATCGTTTAACCCACACTAATAATGGTCGCGCAAAAATCCAGCATTGCTTGAAATATATTGACAGCAAAATATAAAGCAACGCAAAAATACAAAACCCGGGAAGCAAAACACTGGTAAGCAAAACAACCACCGCAAGTTCCGGACTACCTTGCATAAAAAAAACAAGTGCCGAACCGGTTAATGTGGCTTCGCGCTCTATCCCTGCTAAACTCAATTGCAGAACAGGGTAGAGGTTGGCGACAATAAACAAAATGGCACAGGCCATAATTAATGCCAGCGGTGTTTCAATTGCCGACACGGTATTTTTAAATAAACGCTCTCCGCAACAAACACAAAATGCCGTATTGCCTTTTGGAATGTGCGCCACATCTTGCAGCGCATCGCATTCGTGGCAAATCATTAATTGGTTGTTTTTATCGTTTGACATTATTTATATAATTTTCGATACATTAATCTGCGCTTAACTCGCCCCATCAAAACCCAATTGGCGCCATGCCTCATACACAATCACCGCAACTGAATTTGATAAATTCATGCTCCGGCTCACCGCCAACATGGGAATGCGAATCACCTGCTCGCGGGGCAAACTGTGTAGATAGGTTTCGGGCAAGCCTCGGGTTTCTGGGCCAAAAATAAAAGCATCACCCGATTGGTACGCCACTTCACTGTAATTTTGCGAACCTTTTGTTGAGCAGGCAAAGACCCGATTAAAATCATTCGATTCTAAACATTCCGACAAACTTGTCCAAACTTTCATTTTGGCAAATTCAGCATAATCTAATCCGGCTCGACGTAATTTTTTATCATCTATTTCAAAACCCAGCGGCTCAATTAAATGTAATTGGCCGCCCATATTTGCGCACAAGCGAATGATATTGCCGGTGTTTGGCGGTATTTCAGGCTGATAAAGAATAACAGATAACATTTATTTTCTTCGATTATTTGGCTGTTTTAGCACTTTATTTTATTTGTAAATTACGCATTTTAATTTCAAAAACTGCTATTAAAAACAAGCAATTAACTTAGTTTACACTGTTTACTGATTTCATGAACAGGGCATTACAAAAGGTAATTTATGTTTCTAATTTTAAACACAACGATCTAAAAATTATTGACAATGTAATAAACACTGGATCATCATCGATGCCACTAAAAACGCAGATTAAATCGCGTTTTTAACGGAGGAATTATCTGCTTATTGGCACAACTAAACCAATTAGCATGATGATTTCAAATGATAAAATTTTATCTATTATCAACCCTATTTACCAATTTATTTATGTAATTTCATATTAAGCCTCTGGGCAAGTTTGACTAAGTCGTTGTTAGCGTCTAAAAACTATTAGATAAAACAACTATTTAAGGCTTCTCCATGAACAAATCGCTCACAAGCGATATAAATGAGAATTCACATAAACCAATTGTATTGCTGGTTGATGACGACCCCATCATTACGGAAAGTATGGGGTTTATTCTTAACAAGGATTTTAATGTGATAAGCGCTGAATCGCGGGCGGAAACCAAGCTGTTGCTTGCCCAACTACCCCACAAACCCCAACTGGCTCTGGTTGATTTAGGATTACCCCCCAGCCCGCACTCGGCAGACGAAGGCTTCGCGCTCATCGAAGACTTACTGGCCTACGACTCGCAAATTAAAATATTGGTGCTCTCTGGCCAAAGCGACGAAGCCAATATGCACCACGCGCTCACATTGGGCGCCGTCGATTTTATTCCCAAACCGGCCAACCCCGAGCTATTACAAACCCGCCTTAACCACCAGCTCATGCTTAAACAGGTTGAGTGCCAGCAACAAACCGCTAATGATATCTCACCCATTATCGGCGAAAGCGCTAGCATCTGCGCATTGCGCGAACAAATTGGACAATTTGCCGACACCATTTTCCCGGTGTTAATTGAAGGCGAATCGGGCACCGGAAAAGAACTGGTCGCCACTGCATTACATCAACAAAGCAAACGCGCCGGCAAACCTTATTTGGTGATTAACTGCGCCGCCATTGCGCCAGAACTTTTAGAGTCACAATTATTCGGCCACGCAAAAGGCGCATTTACCGGCGCCGATAAATCCCACAAAGGTTTTTTTGAAGAGGCCGCCGACGGCACATTATTTTTAGATGAAATTGGCGAAATGGCTTACGATTTACAGGCCAAATTATTGCGTGTTTTAGAAAGCGGCGAGTTCACCCGCATTGGTGAAACACGCAGCATAAAATCGCAGGCGCGCATTATTGCCGCCACCAATAAATCATTACCGCAGGAGGTGGCCGAGGGAAACTTTCGCTCCGACCTTTTTCATCGTTTAAGTATTTTAAAAATTCAAATGCCGCCGGTGCGCGATCGTGAAAACGACAGCTTACTTTTACTGCAACATTTTTTACAGTTTTATGCCGATTCAATCAAGCCCATAAAATTAGATGCCCGCGCACAACAAAGTTGGCAGACGTATGATTTTCCGGGCAATGTGCGTGAATTGCGAAACATTGTGATTCGCCTGTGTACAAAATTCCCCGATCAAACGATTACTGACTCGCAACTATTAGAAGAATTTGAACAACAGTATTCAACATCTAAGAATAGTAATGCTGCTGAACAAAATAATTTTAGCAGCGAATTAATTCAACAACAAATAACTCGTGGCGAACTTAATCTAAATTCAAAGCTAAAAGAATTAGAAGAGTTTGTTATTCAACAGGCATTAATTTTATACGATGGGAACTTAAGTAAAGTGGCGAAATCATTGCAAATAAATCGCACAACACTTTATAGCCGGATGCAGAAAAAATAATTTTTAAATTTAAAAATAAATGAGTTAATTATGTATCTCGAACACTTTGGCCTAAAACGCCCACCGTTTAAAATAACGCCAGACACCAGTTTGTTTTATAGCGGCAATAAAAGGGGCGCAGCGTTAGACGCTTTAAAATACGCCATTTCTTCGGGCGAGGGCATTATTAAAGTGGTGGGCGAAGTGGGCTCGGGCAAAACCATGCTATGTCGTATGCTTGAAATTAAATTGGGCGATGACATTGATGTGGTTTATATTGCCAACCCCAGTTTATCACCCGATAACATTTTGCATGTTATTGCGTTTGAATTAAAACTGAATATTACGTCTAACTCCAGCAAGTTAGAAGTCATGCAAAAATTACAACATTATTTATTAGAAAAGCACGCTAAAAATAAACAGGTTGTGGTATTTGTTGAAGAAGCGCAGGGCATGCCTATTGAAACATTAGAAGAAATTCGCTTGCTGAGTAATTTAGAAACCAATGACGATAAATTATTACAAATGGTTTTATTCGGGCAACCGGAGTTGGACGAAAAATTGCGCAACAATTCTATTCGACAATTAAAAGAACGCATCACGCATAATTTTTATCTCGACCCTTTCCCCGCACACGATGTTTATAATTATTTAAACTTTAGAATGCGTGCAGTGGGTTATCACGGCCCCGATTTGTTTTCGCCAAAAATGGCAAACAACATTGAACGAAAATCAAACGGTTTAACACGACGCATAAATATTTTAGCCGACAAAGCCCTGCTTGCCGCATTTTCAGATGGCGGTCACGATGTTAAACAAAAGCACATTAGCCTGGCCGCAAAAGACAGTGACTTTGGGCAAGATATTCGTTGGCAACCGACGCTAAAAATAATAATCGCAACCGGTGTTATTTTGGCTTCTATTTGGGTTGGCACAATGTTGCCGCAATTGATGCCGCATCAAATAAAGTCCGCTCAAAATTCTTCATCTCCCGAAACAGTTTTAAATAATACGCCAGTTAAAAATGCGCCGGCCGTAACGGCTCCCATTTTAAAATCTGCGACAGAAAAAAATAAATCGCTTGCCGCAACTCAAATACCTAGCAATTTAAATACCGATAATATTCTGGATTTACGTTTACAGGAAACCGCTCGATGGATACAAAATGCGGCAGATGAAAATTTTACTATTCAACTCACATTATTAGATAGCGAACTCAAAAGCGACGCACAACGTTTTTTGAAAAAAATAAAATCTGAGCTCAATTTACAGAACATCTATATTTACAAAGTCTCCATTCGCGGGAGAATGTTCTACAGTGTGCTATACAACATGTATACAGAACGCAATCAGGCGGTTAAGCAATTACAGCAATTGCCCGATCGGTTGAAAAAAAATGGTCCATTTTTGAGAACCATTCGCGGCATAAAGGCTGATATTGAAAAAACCAGCCAATCGGGGAGCCTCTAGAAAACATCATGATTTTTCATAAAATTACTAAATTGCTCGCATTAATATTATTGCCAATTTTAGCGCTCACGTCCTGCGGTGGCCCCACACGTCCACCGGCGTTTTCCGAAGGCCACTTAGATAAAGCCATTGAACCACAAAGCCACATTCCTGCAGCCGTTTCACAAACCACATTGCTGCCCGCGCCCAAAGCACGCCCACCCATAGAAACCTACACGGTCGTGGTAAGCGGCGTTTCCGCAAAAGATTTGCTGTTTTCGATGGCACGCGATGCACACATTAATTTAGATATTCACGACGACATAAAAGGCACGGTAACCTTAAATGCCATTGATCAAACATTCCCGCAAATCCTCGAACGCATCTCACAACAAACCGCCATTCGTTACAGCCTTGAAGACAACACTTTGCGAGTGCGCGCAGATCTCCCCTATTTACAAAGTTACATCATTGATTATGTCAATATCGCTCGCCAATCAAAAGGCATTATTCGGGTAGCAACCAATATAGGCTCAACCGGGCAGGGCAATATTGGCGATAGCGACGATGGCAGTAGTAGCAGTGGTAGCAATGAAAACGAAAATAACAGCTCTCTCACCGAAGTTGTTTTAACCTCAAATAATAATTTTTGGGACACGCTGACACACAATATTATTGAAATACTTAACGAAGCGGGCGGCGCATCACAAACACAGGAAACAGCAAGTACTAACGAATCAATCGGTACCGGCAGCAGTAGCAGCGGCAGCAGTGAAAACAATAGCAATGTTATCGTCAACCGCGAGTCCGGTTTAATTATGGTGCGCGCAACCTATCAACAACACAAAGAAATTCAATCGTTTGTAGACAGTGTGCTAAATATTTCTAAACGTCAGGTCATGATTGAAGCCACCATTGCCGAAATAAAATTGAGCGATCGTTATCAGGCGGGGATTGACTGGTCGGTGGTTGCCGAAGACCCCACCTCCGGCATTAATATTTTAACAGATTTAGCCGGCAGTAATTTAGCCGTACCCCCTTTTTCATCGCTCACGCTAAATGACACCATTGGCGGCAATCAAATCAGTATGACGTTAAAAGCGCTGGAAGAATTTGGCGATGTTCAGGTTTTATCCAGCCCTAAAATCATGGCCATCAATAACCAGCCCGCGATTTTAAAAGTGGTAGATAATATTGTTTATTTTGAGCTCGATGTAAACACATCACTTTCGCAAGTCACCTCACTCACCACATTTGAAACGCAAATTAAAACCGTGCCGGTGGGTTTTGTTATGTCGGTAACCCCTTACATAAATGAACACGAAGCGGTGACACTAAATATTCGCCCAACCATTTCACGTGTTATTGATACGGTTAATGACCCCAACCCCGCGTTTAAAAATGCCGATGTAGTTTCTTCTGTGCCGATTATTCAAATTCGCGAAATTGAATCTATCTTAACCATTAATAGTGGTGACACCGCGGTAATTGGTGGCTTAATGCAAGACACCGTTAATGACAAAAGCCAGGGCGTACCCGTGCTTTCTTCTATTCCTTTTATTGGCGCTTTATTTCGATACGACGATGATACTCGTGAAAAATCTGAACTCATTATTTTTATTCGACCCGTTGTTATTCACCACGCCAGCTTAACCGGCGATCTATCCGAATATCAAAAGTTTTTACCTAAACCCATCACTGCACCTAAAAAAGATAATGCAGATGATAACGACGCAGAGTAGTAGAGAGATGTTATGAGCCTGTTACTCGACGCATTAAAAAAAGCCGCGGATGATAAAAATAAAACAACGAAAAAACCCGCAGAAAAAAATGTTGCTGATGAAAATATAAACTTTTCCAGTGACAGCGTTAACGAACAAACAGATGAGCATTCAACTGATTTAAATTTAGAACTCGAAATGGATTCGGGCTTAACCAGCAACAACCAAAGCAATGAAACCAGCGATGCGTTCCCAGAGGTTGATGATGAAATAATTGCTGAAAACAAAAAAGTAATTGCCTCTAAAAGTGCAACGGAAAAACCGCTAACAACAGTCAGAGCATTTTCATCTGCCAACAACAAAAAACCGGCTAATGTAGAAATTAAAGACAATGACTCTATTGAAGATAAATCTGCAGAAGAACCCGCAGCAACAAAAGAGCCGGAAGTTTCGCTGACCTTAACAGATGAGAAAAATAAGACCGAAACAAAAGATGACAACGAAAAAAAATTATCATCAACACAAAGATATCAACAAAACACCTCTAAAATCGAGAATGAGCAAGCATTATCTGAGCTTATTAATAAAAGCAACTTACATAGTCAGCGTGAAAAATTGAAAAAAAATATTTCTATTGGTATTTTAACGGGTCTGCTATTAATTGGCAGCGGCCTGTATTTTTATATTAAGATGCAAGCGACAAATCAGGAGTTGTATATTGCTCAAAAAAATAGCGCACCTGTTCAACGTAATATCGCACCACCTGAAAAAGCACCTGTAAAGAACTCAACGTTACCTGCCAAACCAACTACACCTAAAGTTGTGCCGCCACAGAAAAAAGTATCACCAAAAAAACCGGCTGTTGCTTCACAGCCATCGACAACCGTAAAGGCAATAAAAAACCCTATTACCTTTATTCGCACAAAAAAATCTGACCCCATACATTTATTAATACGCAAAGCGTACGACGCATTTCATCAACAGGATTATCGACAATCTGAAACGCTTTATAAAAAAGTCTTAACACGCGAACCTAAAAACAGAGATGCCTTACTGGGTTTAGCTGCCATTGGCACAAAAGAGAAGCGATATGAATATGCACGACAAAAGTATCAATACTTATTAAAATTAGATCCGCGAGATAGTTTTGCGATTGCCGGATTAAGCGGCATTGAACATCGTGTCGATCCAAAACTTAACGAATCGCAACTTAAATTTTTATTAAAGCAACACCCCGAATCGGCACATTTATATTTTGCACTTGGCTCTCAATATGCGGGGCAAAAAAAATGGGCCGAAGCACAAACCGCTTTCTTTAGTGCCTGGTCTGCGAAAGAGACCAATGCCGATTATGCTTATAATCTGGCCGTAAGCTTAGATCATTTAAACAAACAAAAAATTGCCCTAAAATTTTATAAAATCGGCCTGAAATTAAAACAGGCTTCCAACGGAAATTTTTCAACCGCGGATGCAGAAAAACGCGTTAAAACATTGCAGGCGAATGTTGAATGAGTTCAAACACAAACAACACGATTGCTGACATTGGTGCCGCATTACGCGCCAAAAAAAAACGCTTAGGTGAAGAATTAATTCAACAGGGATTAATCACTGAAGATCAGGTTAGCATCGCCTTAAAAGAACAGAAAAAAACAGCAAAGCCATTGGGTGAAGCTTTGGTTTCTTTGGGTTTTGTCACTGAAGCCGTATTACGCGATGCACTGAGTGAAATGCTCGGCAAAGACAGCATTGATCTTTCGAATGTTGTGCCCGACACCGAAGCACTTGAGCGCATTCCAAAAGATTTATCCATTCGCTTCAATGTGATTCCGGTTAGTTTTAACGCCGAAGAAAATACCTTATCGGTAGCGATGACCGACATTTATAATTTGCTGGTGCTCGATCGCCTGCGCGCGGTGGTGGGTAATCGCGTTGAAATTATTCCATTACTTTCCGGCGAAAGTGAAATCTCCGATGCCATCGATCAGTTCTACGGTTACGAATTATCCGTCGACGGCATTCTGCACGAAATTGAAACCGGCGAAGTGGATTACGACAGTTTAGACGTGGAAGGCGATGCCTACAGCCAACCCCTCGTGCGCCTGGTCGATGCGATTTTAGCTGATGCGGTTAAGCACGGTGCATCCGATATTCACTTTGAACCCGAAGAAGGTTTTTTGCGTTTGCGTTATCGAATAGACGGCGTGCTTCGCCAGGTGCGCAGCTTGCACAAAGATTACTGGTCCGCCATTGTGGTGCGCTTAAAAGTCATTTCAAATATGAACATTGCAGAAACCCGTGCGCCACAAGATGGCCGCATCAACTTAAATATTCGCGGCCACCAAATTGATTTTCGTGTTTCATCGCAACCCACCACCCATGGCGAAAACGTGGTTTTGCGTGTGCTCGATCGCGCCAAAGGCATTGTGCCAATTGACGATTTAGGTTTACACGACGATGCGCTGGCCGAATTAAAATTAATGATGGCACGCCCCGAAGGCATTATTTTAGTAACCGGCCCCACCGGCAGCGGTAAAACCACCACCCTTTATTCGATGCTCGGCTACGTACGTTCGATTGAAGTTAACATTATGACGCTGGAAGATCCGGTGGAATACCCGATGGATATGGTGCGCCAAACCTCCATTAACGAAGTGTTGCGCATGGATTTTGCCAACGGCATTCGCTCACTGATGCGCCAGGATCCGGACATTATTCTAGTCGGCGAAATACGCGATGCCGACACCGCCGAAATGGCACTGCGCGCAGCCATGACCGGCCACCAGGTTTACTCCACTTTGCACACCAACTCGGCCATCGGCTCGATTCCCCGGTTGGTGGATATTGGCGTTAAAGCCGAAATTATGTCGGGCAATATCATTGGCATTATGGGGCAGCGACTGGTGCGAAAATTATGCAAGCATTGCAAAACATCGCACGAAGCCAATGACGTTGAAAAAACATTACTCGGCTTGAACTTAAATGAATCGCAAACCATTTACGATGCCAACGGTTGTGACAAATGCAGCGACATTGGCTACAAAGGGCGACTGGCTATTTTAGAAGTGTTGCGCATTGATGACGAGCTCGACGAAATGATTGCCGAGCAATTAACCATGGGGAAATTTAAAAGCTATTTAAAACAAAAGGGTTTTAAAACCTTAGCCGACGATGCCGCTCGCCGCGTCATTGATGGCGACACCTCCCTAGATGAAGTGAGCCGAGTGATCGACCTCACCGACAGGTTATAAATCATGACCACTTTATACCGATACAAAGCCATTGATGCCGCCGGTAAAATTCGCAACGACAGCATCGAAGCCGATAATTTATTAGATTTAGAACAGCGCCTCAGCGGCATGGGCATGGATTTGATTAATTACAAAGAAAAAGGCGCGAGTTTATTTAAATTTAAATCCAAAACCATTCCACGGCGCGAGCTTATAAATTTTACTTTTCAAATGCAACAGCTCACCAAATCTGGCGTGAGCATTTTAGACGGGCTCGGCGATTTAAAAGATTCACTTCCTAATGGACGCATGAGAGAAGTGTTGTCCGGTTTAATTGACGAGATTCATGGCGGCAAAACATTTTCAGGCGCGCTTGCAGAATTCCCCGATATTTTCGATACGGTTTATATCACACTAGTAAAAGTCGGCGAAGAAACTGGGCGCATTTCTGAAGTGATGCATGACATGGCAGAAACTTTAAAATGGCATGATGAATTAATCGCTCACACACAAAAAATTATGATTTACCCGGCCATTGTTACCGTGGTGATTACTGCCGTGGTTTCCTATTTAATGATTTTTTTAGTGCCCGAACTGATTCCGTTTATTGAAGAGTTGGGCGGCGTTATTCCCATTCACACCCGCGCACTTATTGCCACTTCCTGGTTTTTAGGAAACTACTGGTATTTAGTTTTTGGCACGCCCATTGCGCTTTATTTTATTATCAGCAGCATCGCAAATCGCAAACCCGAAGTACGCTTATTTGTTGATGACATTAAACTTAAATTATATATTTTTGGGCCGATTATCCTTAAAACCAATCTGGCGCGATTTTCCAATTATTTTGCCATGATGTACTCATCTGGACTAACCGTTTTAGACAGCTTAAAAATTTCTGAATTATTAATGGGCAATGCTGTGCTCACAAAATCCATTATCGACATTCGCTCAAAAATTGCAGACGGCGGATTAATATCAGAAAGTTTCGCCAGCTCTAATGTGTATCCGCCATTAGTTATTCGCATGTTAAAAGTGGGCGAAAACACCGGCGCACTAGATGAGGCTTTGCTTAACATCAGCTACTTTTATAATCGAGAAGTTAAAGAAAGTGTCGACAAAATGGAAGCCGCAATGACCCCTGTATTAACCATTATTATGGGTGGCATAATGATGTGGATTATGTCTGCAGTGCTTGGCCCTATCTACGATTCATTAACCACCATACAACTATAGAAAAATTATTGTGAAACGCGTATTTTATTATTCCGGTTATCGACTCACTGTTTTTCATTGGCAAAATGAAACCTGCGTTGCATCTTATGTTTTTAACCCTGGAGAAGAAGGCTTAGAAAAATTCAAAACCTATTTGCTCGCCGCAGACAATTCACCCGTACGCATTTTAGTTGATTTGATCGAAGAGGATTTCAAAAAAGAAAACATTCCTCACGTTAGCGTTAACGATAGAAAGTCCATTGTCAACCGTCTGATTGATCGACAGTATCGCAAGAGCAAAGATTATGTTTATTACCGCATTGTCGCGCGCGAAAAAACGGGGCGCAGAGATGACGTTTTACTCTACAGTGTTTTAAGTAATCCAGAAATTTTAGACCCATGGCTAAGCCCCATTATGGAATGCAATACCTCTATTTCGGGAATTTGGTCACTGCCTTTATTGAGTGAAAATTTATTTAAAAAATTAGACATAAAATCCAGTAATGTTCTGTTAGTTTCACAACAAATGCCAAGTAACTTACGCCAAACTTTTATTAAAAATAAAAAATTTGATAGCAGTCGATCTGCCGTTGTTAATCTTGAAGATGCCACAATCGGCGAACATATTTCATTAGAAGTGGAACAGACCATTCGTTTTTTATCTAACCAACGTCATGTTGGTTTCGATGAAAAAATTGAAATACATGTTATCTGTCGAGAAATGGATTTGCCTGAAATACAATCGCACTGCACCGATTCTGCATTACGTACTTTTCATTACCACAAACTTAATGATGTCACAGAAACATTAGGTTGCGACACACACGCCGTTAATGAAACCACTAACAATACCATTGAATACAGCAACGGAATTTATTCCTATGTTTGCGCCACCGAATTAATTCCTATTGGACATTATGGAAAACGCAACTTATTTTTAAAATTTTATGAACAGTTATTATCTAAAAGTCTTTATGCCGCGAGCATCATTCTTTTACTAACCGCAAGTCTGTTTTCATTATCTTATTTATCTGAATCTGCTGCATTAGATACGGAAACCAATACACTTAAGGCACAGGCCAAAGGTGTAAACAACGACTACCAAAGAACACTCGCCAAAATAGAACATAAACTATCGCAAACACAGGTTATGCAATCGAGTGTTTTATTAACTAAAAAAATACGCCAATCTAAAGTTTTATCGCCACAAAATTTCATGGTGGACATTAGCCGAATACTCACTCGCTCAGGCATGTATGACACCGAAATAACGAACATAAACTGGCAACAACTGCAAAGCAATAATTTGCCTGTTATCCATTCCCGCCAAAACAAAATCATAACAAACTATGCAAAACCCGATGCCATAAATCAATATGCCACCATTGGTGGTTATATTCGGGTTTCACAAAGCAGTTTAAAAGAATCGGTGGATAAAGTTAACTCCATCGTTGCCGCCTTTAAAAATAATAAATTAGTGCGCGATGTAAAAATAAATAAAATGCCCGTTGATGTGCGTTCGAAATCAAGCATTGAAAATGAAAGCGGCATCGAACAACAAAACAATTTAGAAACTGATAAAAACAAAGGCCAGTTTGAAATAGGCGTGCTGATGCAGAGTCGCAAATCATGATTTTAAGTATTTTAAAAAACTTACAAAAAGAACTCTCCACATTTCTTATTTGCATTGCGATTGCAAGCGTGATGATTGTGGTATCAAATTCATGGTGGCAAACTTCTTTAAACGATAAGCAATTAGCCGAAGCCGATTTAAATGAAGCTCGCGAAAGATACTTCACTGCCATTAATCAAAAAAAGTTATTAAAATTATTTGAAGACAAATATATTCATTTGCAAAAAATGGGCATTGTTGGTGATGAAAACCGTTTGAACTGGGTTGATAATATCGAGAAAATCACCAGCGAAAATAAAATCCCTTATTTGAAATATAAAATAGCTAAACGCCAGCCGATTAACACTGCCGAGTTAAATAAAAACTATCCTCAAATAGAACTCTTTAGATCAACAATGACATTACAAATGCAACTGCTGCACGAGGGCGATTTATACACCATTATTAATTCATTAGATAAAAGAGCAGTGGGCTTGTTTGATATAAAGAGCTGCAGCATCACTCGTAACCCAACTCAAGCCAAATCATTATTGGAATCGGCAACCGATAAAAACTTCTCTGCCAATTGTGAATTAAACTGGTACACCATGCAGAAAAAATCACTGCCCGTTTTTAACGAGGAGGAAATTTAATGAAATATTTAAGCTTTAGTTTTCTTCTATTTTTAATATCTAACTTGGCTTTTTCTGAATTGCTTGATACGCAAAAAAACTTACGCACACTTTTTACTTCATCGCATGTACGCAGTCAATTAGATTTACAACGCCAACAGGGGAAATTTGATAACGCATCGCAAACTTCCTCTATGGTTATTTTACACAAACCCATTACGGTTAAAATGCAGGGCGTGGTAATGCGTAAAAATAAAAAACCTACTGTATTTGTTAATGATGGCAACACATTAAAATCATCTAAAGTAAATAATGAAATTATTGTTAGCACTAAAAAAACAAATAAAAAAACATATAAAGTACCCGTTCGGGTGAATCGAAAATTTGTAAAACTTAAGCCCGGGCAACAATGGAATGAGTCGGACAAAGTAGTGCACGATAACTATCAGATAAAGCCAATTAAAATTAAGACCAATGCTAGTGACGATTCAACCGAACCAGCCGATACTTTAACTAAATAGTTTTTATATTATTGCCATGAATAAAATTCGTACACCTAAATCACGCAGCAAACAAACCGGTGCATCTTTGCTTATTTTTGCGATTATTGCACTTACGGTTGCCGGTGGTGCGTATTTTATTCAAAGTCGAAATGCAGCTGATCCGGATATTAGAAATTCAAAAAAAACCAGCACGGCTTTGGCGCAGGCAAAACATATTTTAGAAAATTATTCGATTGCTTTTGACCCCTCTCCACCCACAGTCAATCCAACTATTGGGAGGCTACCTTTTCCTGATCGATTTAATGGTTCATTTGATGGCTTCGCTAATTGCATTACAGGCTA
>UOFH01000222.1_pt1 | contig 28295 bp, 24 predicted proteins | sample 1988451 | NCBI WGS metagenome assembly UOFH01 (sample SAMEA4712194, study PRJEB27164) | hydrothermal vent metagenome | biome: marine basaltic hydrothermal vent biome; feature: marine hydrothermal vent; material: mineral | place: Pacific Ocean | collected 2011-06-14/2011-07-23 | depth 1689 m | reverse complement strand
CGGAATTAAAGCCAAAGTTTTTTGCAAAGTTTGTTGCGTAGCGCACACCGACTGAGCGTAAAATGCGAATCGAAACGAGGTTTCGCGATTTAAATAATGCTACCCGCAAACGTGTGGGGCCAAAGAACTTTCCGCTGTAATTTTCAGGGCGCCACGTGCCTTCAAGTGCGGGGTCATGAAACACCACGGGGGCGTCATTAATTAAGGTTGCAGCGGTGTAGTCGCGACTTAATGCGGCACTATAAATAAAGGGTTTAAAACTTGAACCGGCTTGTCGCTTGGCCTGCACCGCACGGTTAAATTTGCTTTTATGAAAATCGAATCCACCCACCAAAGCCTGCAATGCACCATCATTTGAACGCAGTGCCGTGAATGCACCCTGCACTTCGGGAATTTGCCCAAGCACCCATTTGCCTTCGTGTTTGTAAATACGAATGACATCGCCGGGTTTTAATATTTCACTGGCCTGTTTGGGCTCTGCCCCTTGCCGGTTTCGATCGATAAAGGGTTTCGCCCATTTGAGCCCGTCCCAGTCTAAATTAATTAAACGCCCGCCTCGCAGATAAACCCGCGCACTTTGTTCTGCCACTTCTAAAACCAACGCGGAATACAAACCACCGACAACACCTAAATCTTCAACCGTTTCACGCCACAGGTTTTCAGATTCTTCACTATTTAACTTAACGCCATCTGGGTTTAAATCAATATGCTGTTCCGCGCCCCGATAGCCGTGGCGTTGATCGTAGGCCGTTAACGCATGACGCAAACTCTTATTTGCTGCTCGTTGTAACTTTCCATCAATCGTTGTAAATACGTTTAAGCCTTTAATGTAAGCCTCTTCGCCAAATTGTTGGGTGATTTCATTACGCACCATTTCGGCAACATACGATGCCGAAACATCAACCGGTGATTCGTGCAAACCCGCGGTTGCCGGCTGCGCTTTGGCAAAACGCATATCCGATTCGTTAATGTAATTCAATGCCAACATGCGTTTTAAAACATAGTTACGACGTATCAATGCTCGCTCGGGATTCACGATGGGGTTGTAACGAGAAGGCGCTTTGGGCAAGCCCGCAATCATCGCGATTTGTGCCAGATTAAGCTCCTCTAGCACCTTGCCATAATAAACCCGTGCCGCAGCCGCAACACCGTAGGCGCGATTGCCTAAATAAATTTTGTTTAAATACAGCTCTAAAATTTGATCTTTGGTTAATTGCTGCTCAATATTCAATGCCAGAAAAATTTCATTTAACTTACGCGCAAAGGTTTTTTCACGACTCAAATAAAAGTTTCGCGCCAGCTGCATGGTAATCGTACTGCCGCCCTGACCTCGCTTGCCGGTGGTCGCCATCACCATTACGGCTCTTAATATGCCCTGATAATCGACCCCAGGATGCTCATAAAAACGGTCATCTTCTGCTGCCATAAAGGCTTGTCGCAGGCTTAATGGTATATCATCAATGGCTTTGGGCGAGCGCCGCTTTTCGCCATATTCGGCGATCAACCCTCCCTCGGAGCTGTAAACACGCAAAGGGACTTGCAGCTGAATATCGCTTAAACCTTCGATAGAGGGAAGTTTGGGTTCCAAATATAAGTAAAGCCCGAGCAGGCAAGTAAACCCTAAAAACACCAATGCGATCACAATTTTAGAACTAACCCGAAGAAATTTTAGCCATTTTTGCATATTATTTAACTTAACCTGTTTGTAATCATTATTGATTACGAATTTTTTATTGAAGCGAACTTTAACCTGTGAACAATTGATTCAACCGTTTTTCAAAAAATGAAATTGACTTATTTTTCAGACACATAACTCTTATCTGAGTACATTTCAACTCATTAGTTGCTTTTAATTTTGAACCCAGAAGAAGGTAGCACGGTTTCTTTCTATGCGTGAATTATAGTCTTAGAAAGCAGTTCAAGCGATAGTAATTTAAAAAATAGACTAGTATTATTCGATACTTGCGGCTAATATTTAATGCAAATACACACAAAAGAGCTATAACTACTTATACTCAAAGTGGATTAAGGGGATTGAGACGTGTTTCAACTGAAACGCAAAAAACCATCATTACTAGGAATAGACATAAGCTCAACTTCTGTCAAGGTGGTCGAGCTATCTCAAACTGATTCCGGCTATCGCGTAGAAAGTCTGGCAGTTGAGCCATTGCCTGCTAATGCGGTTGCTGAAAAAAATATTCAAGATGTTGAAGCCGTAGGTGAGTCCCTCATTAAGGCTTTAAAGAAATCGGGCACCAAGTGCAAGTTAACCGCGCTTGCGGTTCCTGGTTCATCGGTTATTACTAAAATCATCACCATGCCCGCCAATTTATCCGACTCCGAAATGGAAACGCAGATTGAACTGGAAGCCGATCAATACATCCCTTACCCGCTCGAAGAAATCAATCTCGACTTTCAAGTGCTCGGCGAAACAGAAGCCAACCCCGATACCGTTGACGTATTACTCGCCGCCTCGCGCAGTGAAAACGTAGAAATGCGCACCGCGGTTGCAGAAATCGCCGGCCTCACAGCCAAGCTGGTTGATGTTGAAGCTTACACCATCGAGAAAGCCACCAGCTTATTGCACATACCCGCTAGAAACCCAGATGACGACGCACCGCCATTTATTATTGCCGTGCTCGATATTGGCGCAACCATGACCAGCCTCAACGTTATCGAAAACGGTGAACTTATTTATACCCGTGAGCAGGCATTTGGTGGCAAGCAGCTCACCGAAGAAATTATGCGCCGTTACGGCTTAGCTTATGAAGAAGCCGGCAGACTGAAAAAAGTCGGTGGCCTGCCCGACAATTATATGCCTGAAGTGCTTGAGCCCTTCAAAGAAAACATGGCGCAACAAGTTAGCCGTTTTCTGCAATTTTTCTACACCGCAGGGCAGCACGAATCGGTTGATATGATTGCCCTTGCCGGTGGCTGCTCATCAATACCTGGCATCGATGAACTCATTGCCACACAACTAGGTATCGAAACCATTATTGCCAATCCATTTGCCGAAATGGATCTCTCGAACAAAGTCAACGCTCAAGCCTTAAGCAATGATGCACCCGCTTTAATGATTGCTTGCGGGCTAGCCATGAGGAGTTTTGACTAATGGCTAATATTAACTTACTACCGTGGCGCGAAGAGTTACGCAAAGAGCAAACCAATCAATTTATTAGCATCACCGGTTTAGCGCTGCTGCTAACCGCCTCGATTCTTGTGCTCATTCACATCAATATGTCACGCATCATCAATCACCAAAATGGCCGAAACACCATTTTAACCAATGAAATAAAAAAATTAGATGTGGAACTATTAAAAATAAAAGGACTGGAAGAGACCAAAGCAAAGCTGCTCTCACGTATGGAAATCATTCAATCTTTGCAGCAAAAACGCCCGCAGATTGTTCACCTGTTTGATGAAATAGTTAAAACCATTCCCGAAGGTTTGCATATCACCGAAATAAAACAAAGCACCAACAGCATCACCATTAGTGGCGTAGCAGAATCAAACGGTCGGGTATCGGCCTACATGCGTAACATTGACGCCTCTGAGTGGATGACCAAACCTCGACTGCAAGTGATTGAAACCAAACGCAAAGATGGCAGAGGTAGCGTGTTTATTCTAACCGCACAACAGTCTGCACCTAAAAATGACGAAAATGAAGACGGGAGCAATCAATAATGGATCTGTCAAAACTAAGTGAAATTGATGTGAGCAGCCTTGATGTTAATGACATCAAAAAAATTGGTAGTGCTCCTACCGCCGTTAAAGTCGTTATTATTGTTTTAATCTGTTTAGTTGCCGCTGGCGCAGGGCTTTTTTTAGATACCAAAAAACAACTTGAAGTGCTCGAAAAAGCAGAGATGGAAGAGCAGTCGCTACGCGAAACTTTTGATAAAAAACAAAGCAAGGCGGCAAACCTGGAAGCTTATGCGCAGCAACTTGAAGACATGAAACAATCCTTTGGTGCGCTACTTCGCCAGCTACCCAACAAAACCGAAATTGAGTCCCTACTCACCGACATTTCACAAACCGGTATTGCCAGTGGCTTGGAAATTGAATACTTCAAACCCGAAGGTTTATCACCCAAAGAATTCTATGCTGAGTTCCCCATCAAACTCAGAGTAACCGGCCGCTATCACCAGTTCGGAAAATTTGTTAGTGGGGTAGCGGCTTTACCGCGAATTGTAACCATGCGCAACATTAGTATTTATAAGCCAAAGGATAAATCCGGCGTGCTACTCATAATGGAAGTCACCGCAGTCACTTATCAATATTTAGACGAAGAACAGGAGGATGCTTAAGCTATGTCCTTAAAGTTTAAAACATCTCTCGTCTTATTAAGTATTGCGTTGAGTGCCTGTTCAAAAAGTAATGAAGACTTAACAACTTTTATCGTTGAAACCAAGTCAAAACATTTAGGTAGTGTAAGCCCCCTACCCACATTTGAACCCTATAAAAATTTCACTTATGCTGCAACCGAATTAAGAGACCCTTTTGAGGCGGCGTTCGAAGCTGAGGTTAATGAAGAGAGCGTAAGCAGCAACAGTGGTTTACGCCCAAGTGCGACGCGCCCCAAAGAACCGTTAGAAACCTACCCTTTAGACACCCTTAGAATGGTAGGTATTTTGGTGCAACGTGAAAATACCTGGGGGCTGGTAAAAGACCCAAACAATGTTGTGCATCGCGTACAAACCGGTAACTACGCTGGCCAAAATGAAGGCCAGATTATTGCGGTTACCGAAAAACAAATAGATATTATCGAAATAATTCCAGATGGATTGGGCGGCTACATAGAACGTACAGCCTCTCTCGCCATCGGGTCAAAATAAAGACGTATGGAGCAAACATGAAGAGCCTATTAACACGCATTAAAAGTCCAATGCACACAAAAATCATGCTTAGTTTCATACTGATGATGCTATCAGCTTTGAACCTGCAATCAGCCAACGCCGCCAACAGCATTGAAGAAGTTAATTATTCATCGCTTCCTGGCAACCGTTTGCAAATTAATATTCGCTTATCCGAAGCCAGCGACAAGCCCTTAAGTTTTAATATTGACAACCCGGCTCGTATTGCGTTTGATTTTAAAAACACCAAAAGTAAACTACCAAAAAGAAGACAACAAATTGGTATTGGCGTAGCTCAATCGCTCACCGCTGTCACCGTAAAAGACAAAACCCGCATTATTTTAAACTTATCAGAAGCCGTTCCCTACAATGTGTCTGTGGTAGATAATATTGTTTCAATTACGCTGGAAAGCGAATCGACCAACGCCGTTTCATCCCAAAACCTGAATGGTATTGCAAGTGCCGGCAGCACGGATAACACTAGAGCGGTTACAAAAATAGATTTTCGTCGTGGCGAGAAAGGCGAGGGTCGCGTACTACTTTATTTATCAGAAGCCGGCATTCCAATGGATATCAGCGAGGAGTTTGGCAAAATTGTCGTGAGCTTTTCAAACACCTCACTACCTGAGGAACTTCATCAGCGTTTAGATGTACTCGATTTCGCAACGCCCGTTAAAACCATCGACAGCTTTCAAATTGACGGTAACTCGCGCATCTTAATCGAGCCCAGCCATAAAGACTTCACGCATCTGGCCTATCAAACCGATAAATTATTTACCATTGAATTCATCCCCATTTCAAAAGATGAATTAGAAGAACAAAAGAAAGCCAAATTCGGTTACACCGGCGAACGTTTATCATTAAACTTTCAAGACATTCCGGTGCGTGCCGTACTGCAACTGATTGCTGATTTTACCGGGTTAAACGTGGTGGTAAGTGATTCAGTTGACGGCAACTTAACCCTGCGTTTAAAAAATGTTCCCTGGGATCAAGCCTTAGATATTATTTTAAAAGCCAAAGGATTATCCAAACGTGAATCGGGTAACGTTATGCTAATTGCCCCCAGCGAAGAAATTGCCGCACAGGAAAAAATTGATTTGGAAGCGCAGGCACAAGTCACTGAGCTAGCGCCTATTCGCAGCGCATTCTTTGAAATTAACTTTGCCAAAGTAACCGACCTCGCTCAACTTTTCGAAGGAGACAGAGAAGACGGCTCATTGAATTTATTATCGCCACGCGGTAGTGTCATTATGGATGAGCGCACCAACACCCTTATCGTAAAAGATACCGATTCGGTTATCTCTGAAATTAGACGCACCCTCGCCAAACTGGATATTCCCGTTAGGCAGGTTTTAATTGAATCTAGAATTGTCATCGCAACCGACAACTTCAAAAAACAACTGGGCGTAAGATTCGGCACAACCGGCATTAACACAACAGCACCTGACAGCTTAAGTGCGACGTCGGGCACAATTGCTGCTACTGATACTATTAGTAACAGCGCCACAGCAAACTTAGCCACCGGCGGCGATATTTTTCCTGTTTCTGCCCCCACCGGGGCCGACCGATTAAATGTCAATATTCCCGTGGTTGGCGCCGCTGGGAGCATCGCCTTCACTATATTAAGTGGCGGAAACTTGCTAGACCTCGAACTATCTGCACTGCAAGCCGAAGATGACGGCGAAATCGTTTCCAGCCCTCGCGTAGTAACATCAGACCGTCACGAGGCATTTATAGAACAAGGAGTAGAAATCCCCTACCTGTCGGCAACCTCAAGCGGCGCGACTCAGGTACAATTTAAGAAGGCCGTGTTAAGCATTAAAGTCACACCGCAAATTACGCCTGACGATAGAATCATTATGGATCTATCCGTTAACAAAGATGCGGTAGGTGAAGTGTTCGCAAACATCCCCAGTATCGATACCCGTCAGGTCACCACGCAAGTACTGGTTGATAATGGCGACACTATTGTACTGGGCGGCATTTACGAAACCGAAACCCGAAACGAGCTAGACAAAGTGCCCGTTTTAGGCGACCTGCCTCTGATTGGCATACTGTTTAGAAACACGCTGGAAAGCATAGACAAACAAGAGTTACTGATTTTTGTAACCCCTAAAATATTAAAAGATACGCTTAGCCTGTAATTTTGATGGCCACAGGAATATTTAATTATGAATAATATATCAACACTTATAACTTCCGCATTGATGTCTGTTTTACTTATTAGCTGTGCCGACAGTGATAGCCCTTTCACTGCTGAAGGGGGCGGGGGAGCAATCTCGACCGGAGTGGTCAGCTCTAAAGGCATAGATCTAAAATCATCTGAAATCTCTCCAACTATCGTGGAAAATGGCGCATTCACTCAAACCACTCTTGACTTAGCCGTTACCATTTCAGATAGAAATCAAATTATTATCAATACCCCAAAGACCATTCATTTTAGAGCTGAATGGGGAATATTTTCAGACACTACCGGCAATACGTGCATCACCAGTGCAGGCCAATGCTCGGTTAGCTGGACCTCCAGTGACCCAGGCGATGTTCCTGCTGATTTGCTCGTAAGAATTGTAGCCTACACTGTAGGCGAAGAATCCTTTTCCGATTTAAATGACAATAACATTTTTGATGATGCCGATGGCGACAGCTCTTCATTTACAGATACCGAAGAGCCCTTCTTAGACACGTTACAGGGCGGTGTTCGCAACGGGATATACGACAACACCCCCTCCGACACCGGCAAAAGTGAACTGATTGATACAGAGGGCGGCAGTCCTCCGGAAAAGAATCAAATGCACGATCCAGTAGATAATTTTTATAATGGACCCGCATGCCAGCACACCACTCTTTGCCACACTGAATTTTTTAATGTAGTTGTGTGGGATTCAATATTACTAGACATTAATGGTGACGTTGATAACCCTCCCCCTCCCTAAGTCATAAAAAAGATTGCTGTATTTTTTGAAAATGCAGATAATTAATCAACACTATTTAACACAAGAATTACCGCTGTAAAGAAAATCGGAGTAACTATTTCATGCCCAGTCACCATAAGTACACACTATCACTTCTACTTACCCTATGCTTAATTTCCTGTGGTGATAGCGATAGCCCTTGCGGAAATGGTGCCGGCGGTGGCGGTGGTGGTGGTGGTGGTGGCGGTGGTGGTGGCGGTGGTAACCCCACCCCCAACCCAGATTTAACTCTGATTTCAAGCATCCCAAAAGCACTACAATCTAGTGATCCGAACGGCCCTGTCAGTTCAACTACCTTTTTTAAAATGGGCAACCAAAATACAACATTAATGATTGCTTCTAATTTCGATCTGGCCTCAAATAACAATCCCTCAAATTTTTATCAACTTTTCTTAACAAACACCAGCACTCAAACACAAATTACAACATTCACATCTACTGCTGATGAAATTAATGAATTAACCACACAGCGTTTAAGACCTACACTGTCTGGTGATGGCTCGACTGCTACCTGGTATTACACTGGAGACCCACTAGGTACAAGCTCTGGTGGACTTGCCATTTTTTCACTTGATGTTCCGAGTAATACAATTCGCCAGCTAACTGATGCTATAAATGTTAGCACTGTAAAACCGACTGTCACTACGGACGGCTCTTTAGTTGCTTTTGTTTCGACGTCAGACCTAGTTACCGGCTCTAATACGAGCAATTTCCAGCAAATATTTACCGTTACCACTGATGGTGCGAATACATATACTCAAATAACATCCTTTACTTCCAACTTTATAAATACTGGCGCGACTATACATGCAGACCCTGATGCACAATCAGTCATTATTTCCGGCGATGGTAGTAAAATCGCATTTATAAGTAACAACGATGTAATAGGCGATGGATCAAATGGCGATGGTTCAGATGAAATATATACGATCGATATTGACGGAACCAATCTTACGCTACAAACAAATCTCAATAGCGCAACAGAATTAGTAACCCCTTTAATAAGTGATGACGCCAGTGTTATCTGTTTTGTTGATGTAACTCTTGCTACGGTTGCAGCTATTTACACTGTCAACACCAACACACAAACACTTGTTCAAGCCGTATCAAATTGGAGTACGACTATTGTGCCTAACGGTCCAACTCAGCCCAACGACTTCTTTGATTTATCTGGTGATGGAAGTACTATTGCTTACGTAAATACCAGCGTAAACGGAAATTTAACTGTAGTAAATGCTGATGGAAGCAATTTGCGTGATGTTACCCCAACAATAATAATCCAGAACGACCTGTCAGATTTTATTGCTTTTCCTGAGTTATCATCCAATGGCACAACCACCACATTTATGTCTAGTGCGGATTTTGGAAAAATAACCGATGATACTTTTTCAATCACTCAAATATATACTGTTACTAATTAAACAGAGTTCTATTCTTTCTCTTTCTATGACTACATCATAATGAATGACATGCCTGCTACTAACTAGTGAACCTGAACAACAAGCAAAACAAATTAACAAAGCCACAACGTAATAATTCTTTATTAATATGATATCACCTAAAAAGCCTAACACTGCCGTTTATAGATGATAAACTCAGCCCCCTATGACGAGCAAACAAAACATCTTCTTAATCGGCCCTATGGGTGCAGGCAAAACCACCATGGGCAGGCAAATTGCCAAACGCCTGAATATGGATTTCGAAGACAGCGACCACGCCATTGAAATGCACACCGGTGTCGATATTCCTTTAATATTTGAAAAAGAAGGCGAAGCCGGTTTTCGTAAACGTGAACGTGTGATAATTGATGAACTCACGAAAAAAAAACAACTGGTGCTGGCTACCGGTGGTGGTGCGGTTTTAGAAAAAGAAAATCGGCAGTGTTTACAAAATCGCGGTTTGGTGATTTATTTACACAGCGATATTAAACATTTACTCAATCGCGTAGCTCACGATAAAAATCGGCCACTTCTGCAAACAGATAATCCCGCCGCCACACTAAAAAAAATAATGGAAATTCGCGAACCGTTATATCGAGAAACCGCAGATATTATAATTAACACGGGGCAACAGTCGATTCGCGCAGTAATAAACGTTATGCTAGACAAAATAAAAGCCTTTAATAAAAAACACGCTATAAATCCCCAAAAAGATTTTTAGGAAAATATTCAACGCTAATATGATTTCATTAAACGTAGATTTAGGTGAGCGCAGTTACCCCATTTGCATTGGGCAAAATTTGCTCGAACAAAGTGAGCTGCTCACAAAACACATTCCTGGCAACAGCGCACTGATCGTCAGCAATGAAACCGTCGCCCCTTTATATATGGATGCAGTAGAAAATTCACTGAGCCATATTCGCCATAAAACCCTGGTGCTACCCGACGGTGAAGAACATAAAAATTTAACTGTGCTCAACACCATTTATGATGCCCTGTTAGAAAATCGTCTCGATCGAAACACGACTATTATTGCATTAGGTGGTGGCGTCATTGGCGACATCAGCGGATTTGCCGCCGCCAGTTACCAGCGTGGTGTGCATTTAATTCAAATTCCCACCACTTTATTATCTCAGGTTGATTCCTCTGTTGGCGGAAAAACCGCAGTCAATCACCCGCTGGGCAAAAACATGATTGGCGCTTTTTACCAGCCCAAAGTTGTGATTGCCGATACCAGCACACTCAACACATTAGAAGAACGCCAACTCAGTTCGGGCATCGCCGAAGTGATTAAATACGGCTTCATTCGCGACACCGTTTTTTTAGAATGGCTGGAAAGCAATATTGATAATTTACTCAACCGAGACCCCGCCGCACTCGCCACCGCCATTGAACGCTCCTGCCGCAACAAAGCCGAAGTGGTTGCCGCCGACGAGCGAGAAAGCGGCCAACGCGCAATACTGAATTTAGGCCACACCTTCGGCCACGCCATTGAAGCGGGCATGGGCTACGGTGTGTGGCTGCACGGTGAAGCGGTTGCCAGCGGCATGGTGATGGCGGCACGCTTATCGCAGAAACTCGGCTGGATTAACGCCGCCGATGTAGATCGCGTTATTAATATTTTAGAACGCGCCAATTTACCTGTCACGGCTCCCGATGCAATGAGTGCAGACCAATTTATTGAACTCATGTCTTTAGATAAAAAAGTCTCCGACGGCGTTTTAAAATTAGTGCTTTATAAATCACTGGGCAAGGCAGTTATTTCAAAAGAATATACCGAAGACCTTTTACGAGAAACCATTGCCGAAAGCTATTAAGTTATTAATCATTATTCCGAGAAAATAAAACATGCACAAAGGATACGACTTACGAAACTTAGCCCCCTATGCATGTAGCGAGTCCACATCTCGAGGGCGCTTACATCCCGAGCCCGACCCCGTTCATCGCACCCAATATCAACGCGATCGCGACCGCATTATTCACTCCGCCGCGTTTCGCCGACTCGAATATAAAACCCAGGTTTTTGTTAATCACGAGGGCGATTTGTTTCGCACACGTTTAACTCACTCATTAGAAGTTTCACAAATTGGCCGTTCCATTGCGCGCGAACTACATCTGCACGAAGACCTCGCCGAAACCATTGCCATCGCACACGATTTAGGCCACGCGCCTTTTGGTCACGCTGGGCAAGACGCCTTAAATCGCTGCATGAAAACCTTCGGCGGGTTTGAACATAATTTACAATCACTGCGGGTGGTCGACGAACTCGAAGAAAAATACGCCGAGTTCCCCGGGCTTAATTTAAGTTTTGAATCGCGCGAAGGCATACTCAAACATTGCTCCGCAAAAGACGCACGTAATTTAGGTGAACTCGGGCAACGTTTTTTAGACAAACACCAACCCAGTTTAGAAGCACAGGCCTGTGATAAAGCTGATGAAATTGCCTATAATAATCACGACATTGACGACGGCGTGCGCTACGGATTAATCACCATTGAGCAATTATTAGAAACCCAATTATTTCGCGACCAACATGAAATAGTTATACAAAAATATCCCGACATTACACACAACTGTTTAATACACGAAGTGATTCGCAGAATGATTAGTTGCATGGTAGTTGATTTAATTGACACCAGCCGAAGTAAAATAGAATTGCTGGCATTAAATCATCCGGACGATGCGCGAAATCAAAAAGAACCTGTTGTTGGATTTAGTCAAAACATGCAGGCACAAACCCTTGAATTAAAACGGTTTTTAATGAAAAATTTATACCGCCATTATCGCGTTCAACGCATGACCACAAAAGCCGAAAAAGTACTAAACTCTTTATTTGATGCATTTATAAATGATCTGCGAATTTTACCCCCCGATGCATTACAACACTGCAATAATTTAAAAGATAAAATAGGTGACAATGGAATTGCCCGAGGCGTATCAGATTACATTGCCGGCATGACAGACCGATATGCCATTGTAGAATATGAACGAATTTTTAATCCACGACAACTCTCTTTTGCTAACTTAATACCCTAAAGCATTTAAACTATGGCGAAAAAAAACAATAACATATCACCTTGCGAATTAAGCGCGTCAAGCCTCGATTATTTAGGCTTAACCAAACAACCATTCGTTAACGAAATACTCTCTGGTAAAAGTTTTTTTGAACATCAGGCCTTAACGAAAATAACCGACAGTTTAACGCATCAGGCACAGTTTAGTGATTTGCTTTTATTAGTTGAAGGCGCACACGGCGCAGGTAAAACCTCTTTATTTCGGCAATTTATTCAAACTGAAATTCCCAACACAAAAATACTTTCTGTGCAGGCAGAAGCCACAGACACACTGGTACAAATTCAACAAAAAATTTCTATTCATTTGCAAGATTTAGGTGATGCAAACCACCTTGATGAAAATTTAAAAAGCTTGCAAATGTTTGACCAAAATCCGATTTTAGTTATGGACAGCGCGCACGTATTAAGCGACATAACCTTGCAGGAATTATTTCGCTATCAACAACAACTAAAACAACAGGAAGTTAATTTAAAAATACTCTTCTTTGCCAACAACGGCATGACCGACACGCTCAAAAAAATCACCGATATACAAAGCGACCAGATGTATGTGCAAAACATGCCCGAGTTTTCACCGAAGCAGGCTGAAAGTTTTATTATGCATCGCTTACGCAACGCGGGGTTTTCGTCCGAACCTTTTTTCGATAGCAGCGATATTTCACAATTATTCAAAAAATGCGACGGCACACCACTGGACATAATGGAAAAAGCCGCACCACTTCTTGAAAGAATTATTACGCGCAAATCAAAACCCGCTTCGACTCTTTGGATTAAAGCACTTGCCGGCGTTCTTGTGATTTCAGCTTTGGGTGGCGGCGCATTTATTTATATTGCCGACACACCTTCAAAGCCGATTATTGATGCAGCAGAAATACAAGTCGACACATACGTAAACACGCCTATCGAAAAAAACAACAGCGTAGTTAAAGACAAACCAATGAGCCAGAACGATGTAATTGACTTGTTAGAAAATGACAAGCTTCCTGCTGACGACATTGAACCAGCAACCCAAAGCAATAATATGGATAACCGCGGTTTTAAAAGTAATATTATTGAAGAAACTGAAACACAAATCACGACAGCAGATAACACAGTTCAGCCTCTTGCCAGCAATACCATAACCACCGAACCCCTTAAGAAAATAACGCCCGTTGTTAACGAGCCTGTTAACGCCCCCGTTAAAAAACATCCGCCTAAAAAAGTTGAAGAAATAAAACTTGAAAAACCGATAGTAAAAAAACCTGAGAAACCAAACCCAACCATCGTGAAACTCAATGAAATGGGTTTGCAAAATGCCAACTGGTTACGTCAACAACACGACAAAAACTGGACATTGCAACTACTGGGCGCACGCGACCCAAAAACACTTTTGAAATTTGCACAACACAATAATTTATCCAGCAATACCGCTTGGTATAAAACCTGGTTAAGTGCTAAGCCTTATTATGTTTTAGTGCACGGCAGTTATGTTAATCGCGATGATGCTCGCAATGCGGTTGCTGGGCTTTCCGCGCCTTTGCGTTCACTTAAGCCTTGGGTGAAAAGTATGAAGTCGGTTCACAAAGCAATTGAATAATTTGGACAGTAGTAAGTATGTAGGTTCGAATTTATTCGCACCTACATTAAAAAATGATACCTCTTTTTTCAACTACGCCAACAAACCGCTTTCTCAAAATCACTGAATACCTGCTTTCGCACACTGGTGTCTGGCATGTTTTTTAGAAAACGGCTTAAGTTATTAATTTTTTAGTTAAAATTCTTTTATCTAAAGAGCGTAACTTAAAAAACAAAAACAACAGAAAAAACCCGTCATCTTCGAATGCTTGTGTCGGAGATCCCGTGACATTAGGTGTTACAAAGTCACTGGATTCCCGACACAAGCATTCGGGAATGACGGAAGTTTTATTCCGGACAGTAGTGTGCCTTCGCAGGTATGACAAAATATTATTTTTAATTTTCGTATTTGAAAAATATAACTCGGTTATAAAAAGTTAACGTGACACTAAATAGTATTGTTTGTTTTCTCATTAAAAATAAAATATTCACCCTCTGAAACGCATTTGAATTTAAAATAAATCATTTCGTTTTTGTATAACCACCACCGCCAGGCGTTTTAATAATTAAACAATCGCCCTGCTTAACATGTTGTGAAAACTTCGGCGGATAAATTTGATTATTAATTAAATTTTCACCCACCTGCGCGTCACCTGAATTGTCACCACCCACGCCCCACGGTGCATGACTTCGCCTTTCTGTTAATAACGTCACCTGCGCATCCTGCAAAAAAGTAAACGAGCGCAGCAAACCTTCGCCGCCATTTTTATCGCCCTTGCCTGCTGAATTTTTTCGCAGCGCATAGGCATTAATTCTAAGCGGGTAATTCATTTCCAAAACTTCAATCGGCGTATTTAAGGTGTTGGTCATGTGCGTTTGCACACCGCTTAAACCCGGGTAACAATTATTTGCGCCCATACCTCCACCGATGGTCTCATAATAATCCCATGAATTATGATTCGATGTCTGCGCCGCGCCCATCGCTAAATTATTCATGCTGCCGTGACTCGCCGCGGGTAATTTTTCTGCAATCACGTTTACCAACGCACCAATAATTACATCGACAATTCGCGTGCTGGTTTCAACATTACCTGCTGCAACGGCGGCGGGTCTTTTTGCATTTAATAAACTGCCGTGCGGGGCGGACAAAGTAATGTGTCGAAAACTGCCCGCGCAGGCCGGTGTGTTTGCGGGCATTAAACAACGAAACACATAATAAACGGCGGCAGCGGCAACCGATAACGGGCAATTAATATTGCCCTTCACCTGCGCCGCGGTGCCCGTAAAATCAACGTGAATATTTTCACGGGTTACCTGAATGGTGGCCTGTATTTTAATGTCACGCGTGCCCTGCCCGTCATCATCCATCACATCACAAAATTGATATTCTCCGGGGCGAATATCTTGCAGTGCATTTTTTGCGATGCGTGCTGCATAATCATTTAACTCAATCAATGCCTGTTGATATTTTTTTACGCCGAGCCCGTCAATTAGTTCGTGCACACGATTAAGGCCGCGTCGATTGGCGCTAATTTGCGCCGAAAAATCACCGTAAGATTGTTGCGGATTTTTCAGTGCGGATAATAAATCATCCATCACCTGCACCACTTCTTTATCGTTTCTCAATAAATAAGTCGGCGCAATCACTAAACCTTCTTCGCTTAAGTCAGATGAAACCGGCATCGACCCCGGACTGCTCGCACCAATATCTGCATGATGTGCGCGGTTGGCTACAAAGCCCAATAATTGCTGCTGATAAAATAACGGCGCAATTAACGTAATATCGGGCAAATGTGTACCGCCCAAATACGGGTCGTTTAGCACCACCATGTCGCCAGGCTGCCAATCTAATTGGCTCACAATATCCCGCGCCGCATACGCCATGCTGCCCAAATGCACGGGAATATGCGCCGCCTGCGCGCACAGCTCGCCTCGCGCATCAAACACCGCACAGGAATAATCGAGGCGATCTTTAATATTGGGCGAAAACGCCACCCGCTGAAGCACCGCCCCCATTTCATCGCAGGCCGCTGCAATTCGGCTGGCAAATACGCTGAGTTCTATAGAATCCAATAAATTGTCCTGATTTTTCGTTAATCCCGAAATTATCTTAAGAATAACGCAATTTAAGTAACAGTTTCACTTGAAAATTTTCTCGGTCTAACATATCTTAATGTCCGACTAAAACAATCAAGTATTAACCTCCTCTTAGGAAATAAAAATTATGAACCCTTTATTATCAATCAAAGGCACCATTGCCGTTGGTTTTATTCTTGCGCTGGCTGTCGCATTTGGCATGGGCACTGGCATCGACGGCTTAAAAGCGGCTGCAATGACCTGGTTACACGTAATGGCAGGCGTAGTTTGGATTGGCCTGCTTTACTACTTCAACTTCGTACAGGTGCCTGGCGTTGGCAAAGCACTGGCCGAAGCCAATGACGGCGGCCCTGGCCCCGCAGCAATCAACAAATATGTTGCACCCACCGCATTACTTTGGTTCCGTATGTCAGCAGCCGTAACCTGGTTAACCGGCTTAAGCGCACTGGCATCAATTGGCGGTGGCATGCAGGGCATTATCGATGCATTCACTTTCCAGAACGGCATGGCGATTATTGGCCTTGGCGCATGGTTAGGTACTATTATGCTGTTTAATGTTTGGGTGTTGATTTGGCCAAACCAAAAGAAAATTTTAGGCTTAGATGGCTTAACTCACGATGCAGACACCATTGCTGGCGCGAAGAAAATTGCGTTATTGGCGTCTCGCACAAACACGGCATTATCCATTCCTATGTTGTTGTGCATGGTTGGATTTGCTCACCAGCTATAAATAAAAGTTATTTTTATTTTAAAAGGCTCCCAGTTGGGAGCCTTTTTTGTGCCTGTGCGAAAAGCCCCTTCTCCCTTTGGGAGAAGGCTGGGATGAGGGCAGAACTAATTAACGGGGTATCTCTTTATGCTTAATTCTCGCTCTGGCTTTTTCCCCTCACCCCAACCCTCTCCCAGAGGGAGAGGGGGCTTTTCTCGTTCGCTTAAAAAACAGCAACCTGTCACCAAGTGTGTTTTATTTGAACCCCCTCCATAAAATTTCCACCATTTGCCAAATCACCCAACTCTAGTATAATCCCCTGTTCCACGGCAGCTTTTACTGCCGTTTTTGCATTTTAGGGCTATTGAAAATGCATCAGAAATATTTGCCTGAAACCTCTGGAAAAAACAACAATGAGCGATAACCGTCATCTAATGAAAAACTACGCGCCACTCGAGGTTTGTTTCGACAGAGGCGAAGGCGCGTATCTGTTTGATGACAAGGGCACAAAATATTTAGATGCGCTCGCCGGCATTGCGGTTTGTGGGCTGGGGCACGCGCACCCTGCGGTGACTCAGGCGATTCAAGCGCAGGCCGAAAAATTATTGCACACATCCAATTTATACAACATTCAAAATCAGCAGCAATTAGCCGATAACCTGTGCCGCGTTTCGACGATGGATAATGTTTTTTTCTGCAACTCCGGTGCCGAGGCCAATGAAGCGGCCATTAAACTTGCACGACTTTACGGCCACCAGAAAAATATCGACAACCCCGCCATTATTGTTACCGATGGCAGTTTTCACGGGCGCACACTGGCAACGCTTTCGGCCACCGGCAATCGCAAAGTGCATGCGGGTTTTGAGCCGCTGGTGCAGGGTTTTATTCGTGCGCCTTATAATGATATTGAGGCGATAAAATCAATTGCACAAAACACCCATAACACCGTTGCGATTTTAGTCGAACCCATTCAGGGCGAAGGTGGTATTCAGCTGCCCGATGAAAATTACTTAACGCAGTTGCGCTCGATTTGCGATGCCAATAACTGGCTACTCATGCTCGATGAAATTCAAACCGGCATGGGGCGAACTGGCGAGTGGTTTGCATTTCAGCATCACCCAATTATTCCCGATGTTATGACGCTGGCAAAAGCGCTGGGCAATGGCGTGCCGATTGGTGCGTGTTTGGCACACGGCAAAGCCGCCGCGTTATTTCAGCCAGGCAATCACGCCTCAACCTTTGGCGGCAATCCACTGGCCTGTGCGGCGGCCAATGCGGTCATCGAGAGCATTACAAACGATCATTTATGCCAACGTGCAGATGAACTGGGCACACGAATGCTGGCCGGTTTTGGAGCGCAATTAGGCGAGCTCGACGGCGTAAAATCGATTCGCGGTAAAGGCTTGATGCTGGGCATTGAACTTAACCGAGACTGCCCCGAGCTGGTTAAACTGGCGCTGCAAAAGCACTGCTTAATTAATGTAACCGCCGGCAGCGTCGTGCGCCTGCTGCCACCACTCATTCTATCTAATGAGCAAGCTGACACCATTGTTGATGTGGTTAGCTCGCTCATTAAAAACTTTTTTAACTAAGGAACCTCTGATCAAGTCATGATTGTGATCTTACGGTTTAAAACGTCCAGCTACTGCGTTGAAAATCTTGCTAATAGCGGCGATCTTCGCCTTATATCTGAACGTTTTAAACCGCAATCTCATCAACCAGATTTAATCAGAGGTTCCCAATACTTGCGGAGACGCCAATGGCGACACGCCACTTTTTAAGCTTACTCGACCTCAGCTCAGCCGAGCTCAAACAATTACTTAATCGCGCCAGCGAACTGAAAAAAATGCAGCACGCAGGTGAAATTTACGAGCCATTAAAAAACAAGGTGCTGGCGATGATTTTCGAAAAATCGTCCACCCGCACTCGGGTTTCATTTGAAGCCGGCATGGCACAGCTGGGCGGGCATGCGATGTTTTTATCGCCCCGCGACACACAGTTAGGCCGCGGCGAACCCATTGAAGATACCGCCCGCGTGTTATCCAGCATGGTCGATATCATTATGGTGCGTACTTTCGAGCACGAAAAACTCACCACCCTTGCGGCGCATTCATCTGTACCGGTTATCAACGGCCTCACCGACTGGCTGCACCCCTGCCAATTGTTAGCCGACATGCAGGCGTGGACAGAACACCGCGGCGACATGCAGGGCAAAACCGCAACTTACGTGGGCGATGGCAATAACATGTGCCATTCCTACATTAACGCAGCGCGGTTGCTGGATTTTAATTTGCACATTGCCTGCCCAGAAGGTTACGACCCTGACCCCAAATTAGTTGAGGCGGCGGGTGATCGCGTTAAAATATTTAGAGACCCGCAAACGGCCTGCGAAAAGGTCGACTTAATTGTGACCGATGTGTGGGCCAGCATGGGGCAGGAAGAGGAACAAAAAGAACGTGAAAATGCGTTTGCGAATTTTCAGGTGAATGATGAAGCGATGGCGGCGGCCAATGAAGATGCTTTGTTTATGCACTGCCTACCCGCGCACCGTGGCGAAGAAGTCAGCGCCAGCGTCATTGATGGCAAACAAAGTGTGGTGTGGGATGAAGCGGAAAATCGTCTGCATGCGCAAAAAGCTTTACTGGAATTTTTGCTGACTTAAAAATCAATCGACGTAGGCGACAATGCCAGTAAGTTAAGCAATGTAGGTGCGAATTTATTCGCACCTGCTTGAGCAATAACGGGCTTTGTTCGAATGAATTCGAACCTACAAGTGCATTAGAACCTGCAATTAGCTACATCACTTTCAACTTACGCAGTTCCATATATTTTTCTAAAACCTGATCTGAATCTTTAATAAATTCGGTAAACACAAACGCCAATCCATACACACCTCGGCTACCAATCACAATCGAGCGCACCACCTGTGCTTTAACCAACACCCGTTTAAATTCCGTTGCAAAGGGCAAATCAAAAGCCAGTTCAAATATTTTGCCCTCATCTGCCGGTGCACCGTACTCGATATAAATGCCACCCATAGAAATATCCACGGCCTGCGCCCGTGCAATACTGCCATCGGATAAACGAATCAGCGCTTTAAAGTTAATCCGAAAGCGCTCATGTATTCGTTGATCTGAAGCTGCCCCCCCATTTCCCGCCGTACCCATTACATCTTCACCCAACGCCTTTACCCCATATTAAAGATCATCTAACAACAATGAATATTCCTTCTACTAATTAAGCCCAATCGCGATACAATACGCCCATTAAACAAAACGTCAGTATCTAAAATCGCCGAATGAGCCTAACTTTTAAGCACCTTTATTTATATAGCACGCTATTAGCCTGCTCGCCAACGTGGCTATGGGCAGCCAGCCAGAACACGTTTATGGGGTCATCCAGCTCATGCCCGGCCAATAGTTATTCGACTTTAAGCTTCACACCGCCACCGGTTTTTTCTGGCGATTTACTTGAAACCACGGATGTCAGCGCCGAGCAGGTAGAAAACATGGGCAAATCGGTGAGCACCTTCTCCGGCAATGTTTTAATCGAACGCAACCAACTGCGCTTGCAGGCCGATAAGGTTGTACACAATAAAGAAACCGAAAAGCTCAAACTCAATGGCAACATTCACGCCGACACGCAAGGCATGGCAATCAACGCCAGCAGCGGCTGGATGAATTTAAAAACCAATGACAGCGAATTTATCAATAGCAGCTACTACATTCCCGAAATGGGGCTTTCGGGAACCAGCCCGTTATTAAGCTTATCGCAAAACAAAAAAACCATATTAATCGACTCCCAATTTTCGACCTGCCCTCCCAATAAACTGGATTGGCACTTAAACACCAGCCACTTAGAACTCGACCAAAGCAGCGCCACCGGCACCGCACAGCACACGGTTTTCTGGGTGGGAGGCGTACCGATTTTTTATTTTCCGTGGATACAATTCCCTCTGGGCGATGAACGACGCAGCGGCGTTTTAATTCCCAGCATTGGCTCAAGCAGCAACAATGGTCTGCAATTTAGCCTGCCGTTTTACTGGAATATTGCACCTAATCAAGACGCTCTTATTACCCCCACTTACATCAGTAAGCGCGGCACCATGCTATCAACCGATTACCGTTATTTAAATAGCAGCAGCCGAGCTAATTTAAAATTTAATTATTTAAATAAAGACAAAGAACTGGATCTCGAACGTTACTCATTACACTTTAATAGCCAAAGTAAATTAAGCGATAAACTCAATTTAACATTGCTCGCCAACGATGTATCGGACGTTGATTATTTAAGAGATTTTAGCAACAATCTGAATACCGCAAACACCACGCATTTAGAAAAAAATGCAAAATTACGTTATTCAAATGGTCCCTGGGTTGCAGGCATAATGGCGCAATCGTATGAAACCATCGACGAGACCATTGCAATAGATAATCGACCTTATGAACGTTTGCCACAAATTACACTCGCCGGAAAAGGTGAACTGTTTGAAATGGATAACAGCTATTTACTCGGCTCACTAAAAACAGAATGGGTGGAGTTTGATCACCAAAGCATCAACAAAGAACAAGGTTCGCGATTTAATCTTTATCCAAAATTAAGCCTACCCATTGAAGGCAATGCGTGGTTTGTAAAACCCAGCGCCGGTTATGCATTTACCCAATACGACACCACCGACACCAATGGTAACGACGCGAATTTAGATGCCCGAGGTTTACCCATTTTAAGTCTCGATAGCGGGTTATTTTTTGAACGCAATTTCACTAGCGGCACATTTTTACAAACATTAGAACCGCGATTATTTTATTTAAATGTGCCGTTTGAAGATCAATCTTTTTTGCCCGTGTTTGACACCTCGGCACAGGATTTTAATTTCTCATCGTTGTTTCGTGAAAACCGTTTTAATGGCGCGGATCGCATCGGCGATGCAAACCAGTTAACCGTGGCATTAAGCTCGCGCATTTTAAATAAAAACAATGGTCACGAAGTTTTTAATATCAGCATCGGCCAAATTTATTATTTTGACGATCAACGCGTATCTTTAGATAACCGCATAAACACCAATAAAAATTCAGATATCATCACTGAAATTGGCGGTAATTTAAATCGCTGGCAAGCCCGCGCTACGTTACAATGGAACACAGAAACAAGCGCCTCAGACAAACGCAGTGTGCAACTCAGTTACGCCGCCTCTGAAGAAGCGGTGTTTAATATTGGCTATCGTTTTTTTCGTGACCCAATTAATGAAACTGAAAATTTAGAACAAACCGATTTATCTTTTGCGTGGCCATTTGCAACTAATTACGCGTTACTCAGTCGATGGAACTACGACTTAACCAATGAGCGTGACATTGAAATACTTTCCGGCATTGAATACGAATCGTGCTGCTGGGCATTGCGCCTACTTTACCAACGTTACCGCAGAGACAATAATGATATAAACGACCCGTACAGAACATCGATTATGTTGCAGTTTGTTCTCAAAGGCTTTGGCAGCATTACCGAAAAAGCCGCAACCAATACACTTAAACAAGCTATCCTTGGCTATCAACCGGATTATTAATATGCAGTACAAGCAGCGCTTTTTATTTTTAACTTTACTCACAAGTTTACACTTTTTTTCTGCGCCAATTTTTGCCGCTGAAGAAATAGACTCAGTGGCCATTATTGTAAACGAAAACATTATTACCAAACAGCAAATAACAACCCGTTTTAATGATTTTAAACGTCAACTAAGTTTACAAGGAAAAAAACTACCGCCTGAAAATTTATTAAAAAATCAGGTGATCGAACGCATTATTGTAGATAACATTCAAATGCAAATGGCAAAGGCTAAAGGCATTCACATAGACGACCTAAGCCTGAACAATGCACTGGAATCTATCGCGCAAAACAATAGCACCACGTTAGACAACATGCACAATCTATTAGAATCAAAAGGCATTAGCTACAATAGTTTTCGCGAACAAACGCGTAAAGACATGACCATTCGCCAACTCCAACAACGCATGATTTTCAGTCGCGTAAAAGTATCTGAACAGGAAATAGATATTTTTTTAGAACAGCAAAAAGCCTCAGGCGATGCAGCTAACGACAAATACCATTTAGCGCATATTTTAATTGCCACACCCGAAGCCGCATCACCTGAAGATGTAGCAAAAGCATTGGCCAAAGCAAACGAAGCGCTTGCGAAATTAAAAGAAGGCGAAGCATTTAATGAAGTTGCATTACGTTATTCTGATGGCCGCCACGCATTAAAAGGCGGCGACTTAGGTTTGTTAGGTGCCGCACAATTACCCTCATTATTTCTCGATGCAGCACGGCGTTTAAAAATAGATGAGGTATCTACCGCACTGCGTAGTGCCGGCGGTTTTCATATTTTAAAATTACTCGATAAAAAAACCCAAACACACATTGTGTCGCAAACTCACGCCAGACATATTTTAATTAAAGCCGATGAAATAACCAGCAGTGAAGATGCACGAAAAAAATTAACTGAGGTAAAATTAAAACTGGATCAGGGCGAAGATTTTGCCAAACTCGCAGCGAAATATTCACAAGACCCAGGCTCTAAAAACAAAGGCGGTGATTTAGGTTGGGCATCGGAAGGTACATTTGTTCTACGCTTTAATGAAGTGATGAACTCACTTAAAGATGGGCAAACTTCTGAACCGTTTAAAAGCCAATTTGGCTGGCATATTATGCAAGTTTTAGAACGCCGCAAGCAAGACGAAACCGAACAGGTTATTCGGCAAAAAGCGCAAAGGGCCATTCAAAATCGAAAGGCAGATGAGGAATTACAACTGTGGTTACGTCGTGCCCGCGATGAGGCTTATGTTGAATATCGCATAAAAGCCGAAAACCTATAATGCAGCCGATTATTGCCATCACACCTGGCGAACCCGCGGGTATTGGACCTGACCTCGCGATTAAAACTGCGCAGGAAAACAGTGCCTGTAATCGTGTTTATTTTTCCGACCCTGAATTATTAGCGAGTCGCGCAAGTGCGTTAAATATTGATATGAATATCAATACTCTTTCTTCGCTTGAAAATATACCACCGCCTGAAAAAAATAAAATGAATGTGTGGCCGGTTAAAACATCGGCGACAGTACGCGCCGGAAAATTAAATGTTGAAAACGCAAATTATGTTTTAGAGTGCATTCGCCTCGCGGTTGAATCGCAACAAAAAAAACAAACTCACGCATTAATGACGGGACCTATTCACAAAGGTATTATTAATAAAGCCGGTATAAATTTTTCAGGTCACACTGAGTATCTTGCCGAGTTAAGTTCTGGATCACCAGTGATGATGCTGGCCGCCGAAAAAGAAAAATTACGTGTTGCACTGGTAACAACGCATTTACCTTTAAGTCAGGTTAGTGGCGCTATCAATAAAGAAAACTTGCAGCAAATTTTGTTAATTTTAAATGCCGATTTAAAAAATAAATACGGCATAAAAAATCCACATATTTTAGTTTGTGGCCTGAATCCGCACGCGGGCGAAGACGGCCACATGGGCGTGGAAGAAATTGAAATCATTTCGCCAGTGTTAGAAAAACTTCGAAAACAGGGTTTGAATTTAAGCGGCCCTTTACCCGCCGATACTTTATTTACGCCTAAATATTTAAACGATGCCGATGCGGTATTAGCCATGTATCACGACCAGGGTTTACCCGTTTTAAAGCATGTGGGTTTTGGTCATGCTATCAATATTACATTGGGTTTATCGATTATTCGCACCTCGGTCGATCACGGCACAGCACTTGATTTAGCCGGCACCGCAAACATTAACACGGGCAGTTACCTAGCCGCCTTAAACACCGCAATTAAACTGGCAAACAATCAAGCTATTACAACGGCAGGTTAATTATGGCAATACAACATCACGCACGAAAACGTTTTGGACAAAATTTTTTATCCGACCCGAGTATTATTCATCGAATCATTCAAAGCATTAATCCAAAACCGGGGCAACGTTTAATCGAAATTGGTCCGGGGCTGGGCGCACTCACCTGTCCCATTTTAAAACTCGTTAATGAAATGGATGTTATAGAATTAGACAGAGACATCGTGCCAAAACTGCAATTAAATTGCGGATTAGATGCGGTGCAAAATAAGCAGTTACGCATTCATAATATTGATGTTTTACAATTTGATTTTTCCGATTTAAATTATGCTGAACCGTTACGCATCATCGGCAACTTACCCTACAATATTTCCACGCCCATTATTTTTCATCTGGTTGAATATAGCCCGCTTATTCAAGACATGTATTTCATGTTACAAAAAGAAGTGGTACTGCGTTTGGCGGCAAAACCCGACACCAGTAACTACAGCCGCTTATCGGTAATGGCGCAATACCACTTTCAAGTTAATGCACTTTTTTTGGTGCCACCCGAATCGTTTGAACCCATTCCAAAAGTGGAATCGGCGATTGTGCGTTTAATTCCCCACAAAGAAAAAACCATTAAAGTGGATGACGATAAAGCGTTCGCAAAATTAGTAACGCAAGCTTTTTCGCAACGCCGTAAAACTTTACGCAATGTACTTAAAGATATTTGCACTGTACAGCAACTCGAATCCATTGGCATCGATCCCACACGTAGAGCGCAATCCCTTAGTCTGCAGCAGTTTGCGGACATCTACAAAGTAATTTCATAGAAACGCCGACAACTTCATTGTTTTTTGGTAAACTACGTAAAACTTTATGGCAATATTTATGAGCAGTGATCCGTATAAAATTAGTGTAGAAGTGACACCGAACTACATTGAAGAACAATCTAAGCCTGAACAAAATCACTATGTTTTTTCTTACACGGTGACCATTATTAATGACGGCGACAAAGCCGCACGCCTGCTCACTCGCCACTGGCTTATCACCGATGCAATGGGTGAGACACAGGAAGTAAAAGGCGACGGCGTTGTTGGCGAACAACCGCATTTAAAGCCTGGCGAAGGTTTTCAATATACCAGCGGTACAATGATGAAAACACCCAATGGTTCAATGGCCGGCAGCTATCAAATGATTGCCGATGACGGTTTTCATTTTGATGCAAATATTCCTGAATTTTATTTGCTTGCCCCCAGCACTTTGCATTAAGTCATAAAAAATTATGAGACAAAAAAATGGGCCTTAAATTTAGTTATACGATTTTAGCGCCTATTTATGACAGTGTTGTTGGCTCATCAACTCAGGCAATACGCATTAAAAGCATTCAAAGAATTAATCAAACAACACCTCAAAAAATATTAATTAATGGCATCGGCACAGGTTTAGATGTCCCCTTTTTGCCCGAACAACACATTTATACCGCCACTGATTTAACACCCGCCATGTTAGAAATTTGCAACCAACGCTTAGCTCAAACTAATTTAAATATAGATTTGAAAATTGCAGATGCAATGAAACTGCCTTTCGAAGACAATCAATTTGATATTATTTTAATGAATTTGATTTTAGCCGTTGTTCCCGATCCACAACGCGCATTGCAAGAAGCCAGTCGCGTGCTAAAGCCCGGTGGTAAAATTTATATTATGGATAAGTTTATTAAACCGGGTCAACTCGCGCCAACACGTCGATTGCTTAATTTATTTATGCGTCATATCGCTACTCGAACCGATGTTGTTTTTGAATATTTATTAGACGATTGCCCGCAGCTAAAACTATTAGAAGATAAACCTGCATTTATGAGTGGCTGGTTCCGTTTTATTGATTTAGAAAAAACAAATTAAATAATATGGCAACCTACGCAATTGGCGACATTCAAGGCTGCTACCAACAACTAAAAGCCTTACTTTTAAAATTAAAATTTAATTCCGACAAAGACAAACTCTGGTTTGCGGGTGACATTGTTAACCGCGGCCCTGACTCTTTAAGAACATTGCGTTTTATAAGATCACTTGAAGATAATGCGATAACGGTTTTAGGCAATCATGATTTACATTTACTTGCTGTTGCAAATGGTCGAAGAAAGCAGGGCAAAAAAGATACAATACAACCCATACTTAATGCATCCGATTCTGAGCAATTAATAGACTGGCTACGACATCGCCCACTTGTTCATTACCAAAAAAAAAATCATGTTTGCCTTGTGCATGCTGGCATTCATCCCCGATGGAATTTAAATGAAACGTTAGCATTTTCAAAAGAAATGGAAACGATTTTACAGAGTTCTAAATCCCATGAATTTTTTCATCACATGTATGGAGACACCCCTTCCAAATGGTCTAATAATTTAACGGGTTGGGATAGACTACGTTTTATTACAAATTGCTTTACACGCATGCGTTACATTAATGACGACTTTAAACTTTGCCTTAAAGAAAAAGGCGCACCTGGAAAACAGGACTCAAACATCCACCCGTGGTTTGAGTTCGAACGAAAAGAACCGGATTTGAATATTGTTTTTGGACACTGGTCAACGCTTAAAGACCCTAAGCTTAAATATTTACACCCTTTAGACACAGGCTGTTTGTGGGGTGGTGAATTAACAGCGCTTAAAATTAATAACAAATTAAAGAAAATGATTTCTGTTTCATGCCCCAAGGCATAACCTTGAATATTTCACACAGTTAACTATAATATTTTCATCAAAACAATATAACTATCATCTGGCTAATAATAAGAGTTAACATATTTATGAGTACCTTGGCTCCCACGCTTAATTTTGGCTATTTACGCTCCCCTTCATTTGATATTTTTTTTATTGCAGCTATACCTATTATCGCTATTTTTGCCAGTTATCTTCCACATATAAATTCTGATTTTTTTATCCAATTCTCTATTTAGATCTTTGGCTTCTTGGCTATCATCACGTTATTTCAACTTATACTAGACTGGCATTCGATAGAGATGGATTTGAAAATCAAAAGTTTTTAATTATTTATTTACCTATTTTGGTTTTGCTCTCTGTCGCAACTATTGCATGGTCTATTGGGATAATAGCTATTTCAACTATATATTTACACTGGCAGTGGTATCACTACACTCGCCAAAGTGAAGGCATATCTAAAGCTTATTCTTTTAAATCTAAAACCGAAAAAGCCAAACAAACTTTATTTGATCGTTTTGTTTTTTATCTAATCCCCGCTGTTTGTTTTTTAGATATGGCATCTAATGGACATTCATTATTTTTGGGCGCTGCAGTGTGGATGATCCCAGTTAGCAAAGCCACTACATTTTGGTTGCTTAGCGCCTCTTTTGTCATATTCGCTATTTGGTTTACTAAAAAAACTACCCAACTAATGAATAAAGATATTAGCATTGCTTATTTTTCATATTTACAATCACACTATTTAGTTTATTTTATTGCTTACGCATATATTGATAATATAAATTACGGCTGGCTCCTGATAAATATTTGGCACAACACTCAATACATTGCTTTTGTATGGCTATTTAATACGAATAAATTCGGCAATATTATAGATGAAAAAAAACCATTATTATTTTTAGCTCGCTCCAAAAATGCGGTTCTATATTTATTTGCATGCTTGGCGTGCTCATCAGTAATTTATCTTGGAATTTCTGATATAATAAAGGCATTCCCACCCTATATGATGCTTGTTGTTTATCAACTATTAATTTTCATCAT
>UOFH01000336.1_pt1 | contig 28636 bp, 26 predicted proteins | sample 1988451 | NCBI WGS metagenome assembly UOFH01 (sample SAMEA4712194, study PRJEB27164) | hydrothermal vent metagenome | biome: marine basaltic hydrothermal vent biome; feature: marine hydrothermal vent; material: mineral | place: Pacific Ocean | collected 2011-06-14/2011-07-23 | depth 1689 m | reverse complement strand
TTAAGTACTTATAAATGAATTCAAAAAACACGATTATTCAACAAACAAAATGCTGGCTTAAATCCATTATTATCGATTTGAATTTTTGCCCCTTTGCAAATAAAGAATTTAAAAAAGACAGCATTCGCTATGTGGTTTGTGATGCCAGCGATCTCGAATCCAGTTTACACAGCTTAGCCGAAGCGTTTATTTATTTAGATAATCACAATAGCACTGAAACCACATTATTAATTTTCAGCCACGGTGCAAAAAGTTTTGATGATTTTTTAGATTTAATTGATTACGCAAATCAGCTGCTCGATGAACTGGGCTATCGTGCTACCTATCAACTGGCACACTTTCACCCCGAATATGCCTTTGATGGTGTGGCGCTCGACGATGCCTCCAATTACACCAATCGCGCACCCTACCCAACGCTGCATTTATTACGTGAAAAAAGTTTACAGAGCGCCATTGAAAATCACCCCAATACCGCCGAAATTCCCAACACAAATATTAAGCTGGCACGAAAATTAGGGGCTGATAAAATACAATCAATATTAAATCACTGCATAAAAAAATCATGATGACTTTATCTCAACTGGCCATATATCCCATTAAATCCACTGCACAAATTACGTTATCAAGCGCAACAATGGGATCTTTCGGGCTTGATAATGACCGGCGCTGGATGTTGGTTGATGACAACGGGTTTATGCTGACGCAACGCAAACATCCCAAAATGTGTTTGATTCAATGCCAATTTGAAAACGAGCAATTACGGGTTTCGGCACCGAATATGCCCGTACTTAAAATCCCCCGTGAGGGCTTCACAAAAGAGGCGGGCGAACGCATAAAAGCCACGGTTTGGGATGATGTCTGTGAAGCTTATTTTTGCGGCACAACGGCGGCTGAGTGGTTCAGCCGTTTTCTCGACACCTCCGCTCGACTGGTTTATTTCCCCGAAAACGAATTACGCCAAGTCGATTTGAATTATGCTAAACAGGGCGATATCACCGCATTTAGCGATGGCTTCCCGTATTTGTTAATCGCTCAGGCATCGCTGGATGATTTAAACAGTCGTCTGCAAAACCCGGTTGAAATGAGACGATTTCGGCCAAATCTGGTAATTTCCGGCAGCGAGGCATTTGCCGAAGATCAGTGGAAAAAAATTCGCATTGGCGATATTACGCTGAATTTAGTCAAACCCTGCAGCCGCTGCGTTATTCCCAGCATCAACCCCGACACCGCCGAGAAATCGGCCGAAGTTGTGAAAACACTGGCCGATTACCGCATGCGCGATAACAAAATTTTCTTCGGGCAAAATGTCATTGCCGAAAACACAGGCGAATTAGCCGTGGGAATGCCGGTTGAAATTCTCGCCTGAGCTGACAATCAGCGCAAAAAATACCGCTACACTTCTGGCCCCAACAAAAAAGGGATCTCTTCAAAGCCCATGTCTTCCAGCTCTTCCATCAAATCATCCCAATCATAGTCGGGTAAATTATCTTCTATGCGGCCTATTGCACCGGTCGCAGCTCGATAAACTTCATGCTCTTCGTAATCCTCTGGCATCTTCAGCAAACGTATTTTTTTACTGTCTTTACTCGGCAAAATCATTAGCTTCTCAGCCATAGTTAACAACCTTTAATATTTAAATATGAAATAATAAACATCCCGTGAAACCAATTGCAAATATAGCGCTCTATATTTGCAACATAAAAATAGTACAATATACGCATGAAAAATACGAGACACCAATTCAAACGATTAACAATAATACTTGCAAGCACAATATTTTTTGCTTTACCCGCCGCATTTGCCAACACACCTTTAATAGATTCATTACCCGCATATAGCGTTCATTACGATATTAAACAAGATGCATTTAAAGATGGGGCAGCCGCCGTTAAATTAGCCACCGAAACAAACCGCCGAATTTTAATTGAATTGGGCGGAAACTGGTGCTCCTGGTGCCATAGAATGGATGAGTTTTTTGATAAAAACCCAGACGTAAAACAAAAATTACACGAAACATTTGTAATGCTAAAAATTAATGTTAGTAATGAAAATGATAACGCCGAATTTTTAAAAGCCTTTCCAAAACCGTTAGGTTATCCGCACATGTATGTGTCCGAATCGAATGGCAGTGTTTTGTGGTCACAGGACACCGCTGAGTTTATTAAAAACGGACAATACACACGTGAATCTTTTCTTGCTTTTTTTGAACGTTGGTCCATAAAAAATAAAAAATAATATGACGAATCCACCTCTTATAAATAGACGACAATTTATTCAGCTTGTAGCCATTGCCAGTGCAAGCTGGCCTTTAATCAGTCACGCAGAGAAAAAAACATTAGGTAAAGATACCGATCTCGTTTATAAAAATTTAAGCGATCCCTGGCTAACACTGGCCAGCGTGCAAGAACATTTATTTCCTGCTGACGATACCTCTCCCGGTGCAAAAGATATTTTTGCATTGCGCTATTTACAAAGCACGCTTAGTGCACCCAATGCAGACAAAGAAGATGTTGATTTTATTTATCAGGGCGTGGGTTGGTTAAATGATTTATCAACAACCATGCATAAAAATAAATTTATAAAATTAAATTCAGATGAAAAAGAAAAAGTGTTACGTAAAATTGAAACCAGTCGTGCAGGTAATCGTTGGCTTTCGTCAATGATGACGTATTTAATTGAAGCGCTTTTAAGCGATCCGGTTTATGGTGGCAACAAAGATCAAAAAGGCTGGAAATGGTTAGAACACCAACCGGGCTTCCCGCTTCCCACAACCCAACAGGTTTATTTTAATTTGGTTAATCATTCGCAAAAGAACACACGTCGGAGAACAAAATCATGAGTAAAGATTATGACGTGTGCGTGATTGGCAGCGGTGCTGGTGCGGGGCCGATTATTTCTGAATTATCGAAGCAGGGAAAATCGGTTCTGGTTTTAGAAAAAGGCCCGTGGCTAACCGAAAAAGATTTTACCAAAGATGAAATGGCCTGTTGCAGAAACAGCACTTACACGCCAAAACTCGAAGACGAACAACACGTGCTCGAAGAAGAAACCAACGACGGCAATTGGGTTAGCGAACCCACCTCTGAATCGGGCTGGGATTTCTGGAACGGCAATGTTGTCGGCGGCTCCTCTAATTTTATGAGCGGTTATTTTTATCGAATTAAACCTAAAGACTTTCGACTGCTTTCAGAGTTTGGCGAAATAAAAGGTGCGAACGTTGCAGACTGGCCGATTAGTTACGACGACATGGAACCTTATTTTACAAAAGCCGAAACTGAAATTGGTATTTCAGGAAAAATTGTTGAACACAAGCATCAGGAACCGCGTTCAACAAAAGACTTTCCTTATCCCCCCACCCACGAACACCCCATCGTCAATCGAATTGATAAAGCCTGCGATGAATTAAATATAACCTCACTGCCCACCCCCCGCGCGATTTTATCGCAACCGGTTAATGGCCGAAACAGTTGTGAGTATTCCGGTTATTGCGGCAGCTACGGTTGTCACTCCGGCGCAAAAGGCAGCGCACGCGCAGCACTTTTAGATCACGCCGTTAGCACTGGGCACTGTGAAATACGCCCCAACAGTAAAGTGTATAAATTAAAAAGCAACAGCAAAGGCAATATTGAAGAAGCGCTTTATTATGATGAAGGCGGTCAGTCACAATCAGTGTCCGCTAAAATTTTTGTGGTCGCCTGCCATGCAATTGAAACATCTCGCTTGTTATTTTCATCTACCGGCTCGAAACACCCAAATGGTTTAGGCAACAACTATTCACAACTGGGGAAAAATTTATTATTTTCTGCAGGCGGTTCCGGCACGGGTGAATTTCATTACAGCGACATGGATAAACTCGCCGCAAGCGCAATGAAAACACGCGGCCCGTTTGTTAATCGCGGCGTACAAGACTGGTATTATTTTGAAGACAAAGCCTTCGGCGGAAAAACAAAAGGTGGCGTCATTGATTTTTTATTGCGTCACCCAAATCCAATTTCAAAAGCCATGAGTGCAAAATGGGCTGATGACGGAAACTTAAACTGGGGGCAAAATTTTAAACGTGATTTGAAAACCGTGTTTACTGCATCACAAGATTTACGCTTTGAAGTGTTTAACGACTGGCTACCCACCGATAATTGTTTTGTTAGTTTAGATAAAAACGTAAAAGACAAATGGGGCTCTGCCGTTGCAAAAGTGCGTTTGGGTTATCATGAGCACGATTTAAAAGTCGGTGAATATTTATCATCTAAAGCCGAAAATGTTTTACAACAAATGGGCGCAAAAAATATTCGTTACAGTGTTAGTGGCTCCCCTCCGGCTAATTTAGTCGCTGGCGGTTGCCGTTTTGGAAACGATATAAAAACGTCGGTTTTAGATGCAGACTGCAAAGTACACGATGTAGATAACTTATATGTCACCGACGGCAGCTTTATGCCAACGGGCGGCAGCGTACCCTACACCTGGACAATTTATGCAAACTCATTTCGAGTTGCCGACATTATAAAAAATCGAGTTTAAATTTAATCTAAAAATTAAACGTTATATTCTTTTAAGATACGGGTGATTTCATCACCCGATAAATCGGTGTAACTTTTTTGATTAAACAACAACATCGCACCACTCAATTCATACCAGGTAATGCCACTGCTCCACTGCGGCGCATCGACTGCTCCCTGCACCTGCCGTGGAATAATAAATATTTTATCCGGCATATATAATAAATTATAAGCCTGTTTTTTTATGTGCAATTCATTAATGAACTTCCAGCTTAATTCAATATTATCGAAAACAAAAACCTTTAGCGGATACTCGTATTTTCCATTATTATGTTTCCAGCGGGAATGAGTTACAGGCAAACCCTGTGAATGAACAAACATTTGAAAATGCAAGTGATTCACCGATGCATACGCGCCATAACTATTATAACCAACACCCAGTCCTAGCAAATTCGCAGATAATTTTTTTGTTAATTTAAAAATATAATAATGCATATCTTCCGTTAAAAACTGCGGCAAACCTAATTCACGCTGCGGAACAATCAAAGTATGCAAATCAGAAAAAGGGTATTTATTATAAAAAATATCTATTGATTTTGAATCAATACAACCTGCCCAAAAACATTCCTTTTTCATAAACGGTTTATTAAAATGAAATCCCTCTTCAACAAAGGCCGTACTCATTTCACCATTGTGTTTAAATTGTGTCATACGCTTTGGGCGAAAAGATCGCAGTTGATTAAACTGACATAACCATTGATTTTCTGTACGCTGTTGGGTTAATTTAATATTTTCAAACCCTAGTGTATGCAGTTTTAAAAAAAACAGTAAATCTTCTTCAACCGCCTCAATAGACTGCCCCGACTTTAAAGCCTGCTGATATTGCTTTAGTAAATATTTATATTGCTTTAGTAACGGCTGCTTTAACTTTTCAAACAGGTCGGAATCATTTGTTGCATTTGCCAAACACAAAATAAATGTGCCTAACTGCTCTTTATCAATTAATTTTTTCAGGCCCTGATTAAATTCATCACGAAAATGTTCGAGCGAAGAAAATGGATCATTCATATTTTTAAAATTTTTATTCATTGATAGAGGTATCTATCCACTCATCTAAATAATATATACGCTGCCCTTCCGATGATTTTGACGGACCAATCACTTTAGCTGCATACAGGTTTTTCTCAATATTCTCTTCTTCGATCGCATCGAGCTCTGTCTCACAAATAAAAACGCAACTCTCCGCAAAGCGACCACGAGAACGCTTAGGCGCATAAACCACTGCAAACTTATGTTGCACAACGCTTGAGTCACTGTCTACGGTTATACCTTTCATAATTTCCACTAATTATTTTGAATAGCCACTAATTATTTTGAATAGCCACTAATTATTTTGAATAGATTGAACCATTCATTCTTCAACGAAAAACAAACTGGTATATTAACACGTAGCTCTCCTCTACCCATTATCTATTTTTCGTTAATCATTATTAAAGCTAAATATCACACTACATAAAAGGTATAAAGAACAGATTTTCGCTTTTTTATACATAACTAAAATGGTGTTTCGTTTATACTATCACTTTATTAAAAACGAAGATCAGACTAGCCGTGGCACAAATTATTCTCACCACTTTAAATGCACGTTATATTCACGCCTCCATGGGGCTGCGATATTTATTTGCAAACATGGGAAACCTGCAAAGCAAAACAGAATTGATTGAATTCAATATTAACACCCGAGTGATGGATATTGCAGAATCACTACTGTTGCATAACGCAAAAATAATCGGTATTGGCGTATACATCTGGAATGCAATGGAAACCTTGCAACTTGTAAAATTATTAAAAACCATATCACCTGATACAAAAATAATTCTAGGTGGCCCAGAAGTTAGCTACGAATTTGAAACCCAGGAAATCGTAAGTTGTGCTGATTATCTTATCACTGGACAAGCAGAGTTAACATTTAAAAATATTTGCGATGATATTTTAAATAACAAAAAACTATTTAATAAAATAATTCACCCTCTTCCTTTTGAATTATCTGAAATAAAATTACCTTACGAATACTACAATGATGAGGATGTAGCCAACCGTGTTATTTATGTTGAAGCCTCTAGGGGCTGTCCGTTTAAATGCGAATTTTGTTTATCTTCTCTAGATAAAACCGTTTATCCATTTAATCTGGATATTTTTCTAACTGAAATGGATAAGCTGTATCAAAGAGGTGTGCGTCATTTTAAATTTGTTGACCGAACTTTTAATTTAAAAGCCGCAACCAGCATTCGCATTATGGAGTTTTTTCTGAATAAAATGGACAGCAATAATACACAAAATTTATTTTTACACTTTGAACTCATCCCCGACCACTTACCTGAAAAATTAAAAACAACCATTGCACGATTTCCTGAAGGGAGTTTGCAGTTTGAAATTGGCATTCAAAGCTTAAATACTGAAGTTCAAACAATTATTAGCCGCAAACAAAACACAGAAAAAGTGGCTAATAATTTAAGCTGGATCAGAAATCACTCACAGGCACACATTCATGCAGATTTAATTATTGGCTTGCCTGGAGAAACGATCGAGAGTTTTGGCGAAGGGCTTAATCAACTTTATAAAATGAATCCACATGAGATACAAGTTGGAATTTTAAAGCGCTTAAAAGGCACACCCATTATTCGCCACACCGAAAAATACGATATGCGCTACAACCCTCTTCCACCGTTTAATATTCTTAGTAATAACTTAATTAGCTTTGAAAAGATGCAGCGCATGAGTCGCTTTGCACGCTACTGGGATTTAATTATTAACTCTGGCCGCTTTAAAAACACGAAAGAAATGATATTAGAAAACCAGGCTTTCGAAAACTTTTTAAATTTAAGCAACTGGATATTTAACACTACTGGACAGACACATAAAATTTCATTAGAGAGATTGTACACGTTACTTTATAACGGCATGATTAACGCTTTAGAGTTTGATGAAAAAACAGTGACGAGTGCGCTTTTACGTGACTACGAAAACTCAGGCATTAAAGGTCGCCCTAAATTTTTACAGCAATCCATTAAAAATGTAGACGCTAAAAAAATAAAATCCAGCCAACGACAAATACGCCATAGCGAGCTTTAAATAACCCACTACGTCATATTTATCTTAAGCTATTTTTCGTTTTCTATAAAAAGATAATACCCATTATACTCACCCGTATTTGTTAATACTTTTTTAATATTATCTGGCATATTTTTTAACTCTCTATTTTTCACAACAAAGTAATCTCTCTTTTCGTCTTCCAGATAAGGGCTTATTTTCCCCCATGTTTTAGTCTCAATCGCTTTCCCTTGAGAGTAATATTGCGCAGAAAATGGTCGTTTTATTAAATAAATTAATTGACTATCTGTAGCTATTTTTTCTTTTTGATATGCGATTAATAATTCTTTTTGTGATTTTTCAGGAATCTGATTTTTATTTTGTAGTGTAATTGCTACCACAATTAAAATCGGAACCAATATTCCAGTATAAAATAACCATTGAAACGATTTTGTTGAAGGTGATTTATAACGCCCATCATACTCGCCTTTCGATACGAAACTTAAAGAGAAAATTTCTGCTGCTAAAATAGACAGTGGAATCATTGCGGGTAGCGCATAAGTCGCTAAAATATTCCCTGCAAAAGAAAAAAACAATATTGGCGTGACAGCCCATAACCCTAAATAAACTAACCATGATTTATCATTTGCAATCACTTTTTTTACAAGTTTAAATTTTTTTCGAAGCAATAACGGCAAAAACAAAGACCAGGGTAAGAAAGCCAAAACGGCATACAACCAAATGGTGCCCCGCATTTTTGCATGCGCACTGCCGTATAAATCACCTTGCCAACCAGTAACAGTAAAACGTTTCCAGTGCTCACCTACAATAAAATAATCAATGAATCCGGGAGTGCGTAGTTCGGCTAAAATATACCAGGGAAGACTGATTGCCAGCATTAATATGCCACCACTCAACCAGGGGATGCGTTGCCACACTTGAAGAAAATTTCTTTGCCAAAGCATCCACAAAAAAATTGGGAACCCAACCAGCACAAATGTTAATGGGCCTTTTGAAAGCAAACCCACACTTAAGCCTATAAAAAATAAATAACCCCACTTTTGTTTTTCGGTTTTCATTGCCAACCAAAATGAAATCATCGCTAAGCTGATTCCAGTTACTAAGGCGGTATCCATAATGACCGCACCCGCTGCAATAAAAAATAATATTCCGGATGCAAGTATATAACATGCAATCAATGCAAAATCAGAATCACGTTGACGCTTCGCTAAAGTGTAAACCGCAACTAAAATAATAATGGCTAGAATAAGCGAAGGAAAACGTGCCGCAAATTCGTTTACACCAAATAGTTGAAAGCTGCCTGCACTAAGCCAAGTTGCCAACGGGGGTTTTCCCCAAAAAGGAATACCGTAATCAAATTGCGGCGTTACCCAATTTTGCGTTTCGAGCATAATTCGAGATATTTCTGCGTAGCGCGCTTCGGTTGTGTCTTGTAATGAATAAGTGCCTAAACTTAATAAACGTACCCCAAGCACCGACAGCAATGCCAACCATAACCAGCGACGATGCTGACTGGTTAATAACCCACTCATGATAAATGCCTTTCACCTAAGACGCTATTGTCCGGCGTGATATGTTTCTCCATTACGGCAGACTGCTGCCACTCATTAATTAAATACAGTGGCCGCTTTTTAGTTTCCATATACATACGTCCCAAATACTCTCCGATGATACCCAGCACACTCATTTGCAAACCACAAAAAAGTAAGAAGCCCAAACCTAACCAGATTGTCGATGACGGAATTTGATGAAATACAAAAAATTCAACTCCCTGCCACATGAATAAAATAAAAAATGCACTCAAACAAATAAACCCAATAACACTCGCCAGCTTTAATGGTGCCGTTGAAAAAGAAGTAATTCCTTCGATGGCTAAATTAAATAATGCGGGATAACTCCATTTGCTTTTACCTTTTTCTCGTTCGTCACGATCATAAATTATTTCTTTTTGTTTGAAGCCTAACCATGCAAACATGCCTTTCATAAACCGATTCGATTCACGTAACTGACATAAACTATCCACTGCGCGACGACTTAATAATCTAAAGTCACCCACACCTTGTGGAATGTCAATATAACTCATACTATTAATTATTCGATAAAAACCATATGCGGTTATTTTTTTCATCAACGATTCATTGCGACGATTAGCTCGTTTCATATAAACAACATCATACCCCTGCTGCCATTGCGCAATCATTTGCGGAATGAGTTCTGGCGGATCTTGTAAATCGGCATCAATAACAATAACCGCATCTCCCTGCGCATGATCAAGTCCCGCAGTCATGGCGATTTCTTTACCAAAATTTCGACTCAAATCTAAAATAGAAACACGCTTATTTTTTTCGCGCATTTTATTCAGCATCGGCAAAGAATTATCACTACTACCATCATTCACATAAATAATTTCAGTATTTAATGCAAGCGTATCTGCTACCGAATTTAATCGCGTATTACAGATTTCAATAACTTCTTCTTCATTGTAAACAGGAACGATAATGGAAAGCAGTTGTCGTCTTGTTTTTTTACTACCCCGTTTTTCATTCATTGACGATAGCGTTTCTTTATGTGATTTTTTATCGGTTACTTTTGTGTGTTCATTCAAGTAATGCTTCATTAAATAATTCCTAAAAAGCACGATGTAATGCAACAATGCATATATACATCGAATTAAATATTTTTTAATAGATGAACAAAATCCGCAGACTGTATTGCCTGTATTTTTTCAGTTCAGATTTTAGGTAAAACTAGGAATCAAGCTTGAATTGGTGGTGGCGTTGCCGGTGGGTAATAAATATTATTTAAATTAACTAGAATTGAATTAGGAGGTGCGTTGCTAAAAACAGGTTGCCATAGCGTAAAACCTGAAAGTAAAGAGCTGTGATTAGTATCGCAGCTACTACCGCAGCAATCTTTTTTCGCGCTGGTATCACTATGGCAGCTTTTAATAATTTCATCTTTCTGCAAAAACATTAAACAGAAGGTTTCACCCGCAGTAGTTATCGTATCGCTTTCCATAGATAAGCCTGCAACGGGCTTAAAAATAGCCAGTAACATAAATAAAATAACCAATTTGGAGGGTAATAACTTCATATTCAGGAGGGGAATCATTATCAAACTTACGCTATATGATAGCAGAAATTATTTAAAGTTCCGTTCCGCTAATCAAAAAGTCCAACGTTTATGTGCCAGATAGTTCCAGATGAAAGTAATCAGAGTCGCACTGATCTGCGATAATAAAGCGGTTTGTGATAGTTGGTGAAAAACGAGCCAGACAATAAGGGCATTAATTGACATGCCAATGCCGACCACCAAAATAAATACCCGGGCCGCTCTAAAGTGCTTGCGCTGGCTATCAAAGGTATAAAAATAATTAAGTAAATAATTCACCGCTGCGCCTACTAACGCCCCAAAACTTGTGGCAAGCACTAACTCGACTTTGAACCACATAAATAAAATGTAGAGAACAACGTAGTGGCTTGCTGTAGAAACCAATCCGACGAAAAAGAACTTAGGGACTTTAGGGTGATTTTTTATCATGCGGCTTTGAGTACAAAAGGCGGAATTTGTTCCATTGTACATTTGTGTAAAAATAAATATGAATTCAAGCCACCAAACGACTCACTACTCAAGCCCCCCATTTTCTAGCCATGAGCTGTACACTTCATCACTCCAAAAACTTTGAAAATAGGCAATCACTGCGCGTATCTCCTGCTCGGAAAGCTTGTCTTTAAAAGCCGGCATTACGCCACCTAGTGGTACGCCTCCATTTTTTATACTGCGTGTCAACGTGCCTAAATCATGATGCCAGGCATGAGCGCTGCCATTAAGGGGCGGCGGCGGATAGTTCCCATCAGGCGAAAGCTGCTTCCAAGCTTGTGTGCCTTTGGCGTTTTCATTATGACACTGCATACAATTTTTTCGATATACTTTCTCACCCAGCGTCAACTGCGATTGTTTATACCACCGGTTCATTATAGCGTGTTCTATTGAACTTTTATTAAGCACTGCTTCGTTTAGATTATTTTCGGCATTTTTTTCACATGCGGTTAAAAATAATAAACAAATAATATATATTTTTTTCATAATTAATTCACACCTGTTATTAATTTTATCCGGTTATTTTTTTCATTGTTAACTTCATCGTCTTCATTATCGCCCATAAAAAAAACAATGGGAAAAGAATCGTTTGCACTATAAATACAACAATCAAATTAATAACCTGTTGACTTATATCTGCGGACGCCTGCTTCAACGAATTAATTTTATCTTCAATGCTTAAACTTTTTTTAGTATTATTTAACCAAAGGTCAATTCTTGCCATTAAACTTTCATCGGTTTTATCTGTTGCTTTTGACGATGACGTATTTATAGCTTCAATATTATTCGATACACTTTGCAAATGCGTTTGTGCTGTTTCAAACTGAGGCTGTAAGTAAATGACGTAGAGCCCTTCATTTAATAACGTTAAAACAGGAATTGAAAATCGAATACAAAGCATTAACAATAAACTTTTATTAAGTAATGCCGTGTAAGAAAATTTTATATTTAATTTTTTAAAAACATTCCATGTATTTAAAACGTAAATTATAACCAATAGAAAAAGAAAACTGCTAACCAGGGCGGATGAGGTAACTTCAAGTAACATACGCTGAATACCCAACGACGTAGCACTAACCATAACCACCCAGGAAAATCGCTCGATAACATCATTAACCGGATCAAGAATTTGCCCTGGCGCAAAAGTCAATCCGACTCCCGCAGGTGAAACATCTAACTCGGTACCCTGAGCAACAGAAATAACACCGTTAATACTACGCGCGACAGCATAAGTTATGAGTGTGCGTTTTATTCCTTGCTCAGTGTAGTTCTCTACTAATGCACCTAAATAATTTGAATATGACAGATAAACGCTGAACAATAAAATAATACTGCATAATATTTTAACTAATAGTTTATTATTCAACGGCATTATTCTTTAACATTTTTTGTCATGCGTAAAACTAAATAACCGACAATACCCGCCGAAAACGAACCAATTAATACGGCTAATTTATCTGCCTGTTGATACAGAGTATCATCTTCAAATGCAAGTGAATCAACAAATAAACTCATTGTAAAACCAATTCCCGTTAACACAGACACGCCATATAGTTTAACCCAATTCGAATTTTCGGGTAATTTAGCTAGTTTCAATTTTATGGCTAACCAACTAAAACCAAACACTCCAAGCTGCTTACCAACAAACAAACCTAACATAATGCCAAGAGGAACAGGCCCCCACATTTGATCTAGCGATATTTGCCGCAAATCAACACCCGCATTTACAAATGCAAATAAAGGTAAAATAAAGAAGGCAACCCAGTAATGTAAGTCGTGTTCAATTTCTTTTGAGGGTGAGATGTTTACGCCTTTTTCATCTTTACCATTTAATGGAATGCAAAAAGCCAATGCTACACCGGCTAACGTCGCATGCACGCCAGACTTAAGCACGCTTACCCACAGCACCATTCCCACAATAAAATAAGCGATCTTTCTCGTAACCGCCATTCGATTCATAATAATTAAAATAGATAAAGAGATTGCGGCAATTACAATAGAGCGAGTCGAAAGTTCAACCGTGTAAAAAAGTGCAATAATAACAATGGCACCAAGGTCATCAATAATGGCCAACGCCATTAAAAATATTTTTAAAGAAACCGGAATTCTATTTCCCAACAACGAGAGAATACCTAACGCAAAAGCGATATCGGTAGCAGTGGGAATTGCCCAGCCCCGCATGCCTTGTTCGTTACCAATATTAAACCAGACATAAACTAAGGCGGGCACCACCATCCCACCAAAGGCAGCAAATGCGGGTAAGGATATTTGAGATAGGGACGAAAGATGACCCTCAAGTAATTCGCGCTTTACTTCAAGGCCAATTAATAAAAAGAAAATAGCCATTAAGCCATCGTTTATCCACAACAGTAACGGCTTAGCAATGTGTAGCGCTCCAAAGCGCACTTCAACAGGTGTATGCAAAAAACCACTATACAATTCAGACAGGGCTGAATTTTTTAGGATTAACGCTAACAGAGTAACAAAAATTAATAATACACCCGAGGAGGACTCCTTCTTTAAAAAATCTTCTAATATACTCACTATCTAGCGACCTTTTCTTATAAGTACTATTTTTAAATATTCTAATATATATAAAGAAAAAATACACAACAGATAAGCGTAAAGCAAAAAAAACGCACGATTAAGTGCGGTTTATGAAATATTCGGTTCTATTAAAGTTGTTTAACTCGCTGAACAATTTTGATACATCAAAATCGATTCCTCAACTTTATTGTTGCCATGATCTGCATCCAGCAAATCATCAACATAGGAAGATTCGTTATACTCGTCTAATACATCGGGGTGCACTCTGTACATGCCTTTTCTTATTCTGAATAAATACTTTGTATGAGTTGTACTGTACTGACCTGTCTCGATAACCGCTGCAGGTAAAAATGAATTGATATAATCGGATTTTACATCGAAAAAAAATGATTTAAATTGTTTCAAACTAACGACCACGCCAAAATCATCAACTTCTCCCAGCTCTCCGCTGGATACCGCCTCAAGAAACCGCTTCTTTAATGTCATCTGTGTACACCCATTTAGTTAATTTACAAAGCGAACCCAATATTAACAAATTCTTATACATTAAGAATAGATTATTACTAATGTAATAACATATCAGGTCATCTACTGACTCTTGCTTCGCGTGAGTTTGAGAATTAGGTAAGCTTCTCTAATCTTTATAAACTTCAGGCCATTTCCACCCTTATCTGGGTGATAAACAGTAATAAGCTGCCTGTAAGTTTGTTGGATATCTTTCCAACTTGCAGATGATTTTAACCCGAGAACCTGAAAAGAGTCTAACCGTTTATCATATCTATTTTGCCCTTGATTATAGTCAATAAAACGATCCCAAAAACCATCAAGTAATTCCTTTACTCCCTGCTCATTTGTCAGATGATAGTGATCCCAATTCAGATAGTATTCACTTAATGCTTCAGCCGTTAATATATCATCAGTTGATTCGGTTGGTAAACCTAGACCTTTGTCTAGACTTTTAGTAAGCAACATAATTTTCAATGATGAGATTGTTAATTCAAAATCAGAATCTAATAAGTCTATTTTAAGTTGATACAAGGCGTTCATTACAATAAAATTTTTACGAAACAATGTTAAGTCATTGCTTTCATTGATATCTTTTTCTATTAATTCATAACCCGACTTTTCTAATATTTTAATTAACTTATATAAGCTTAATGTCTTATTATTATTTTTTAATATATTAAAAATAACTAAAATAAAAGGATTGAGTTCAGTCATCTGAAAAATCAAACACCTTATGACAAATTTCATTAAACGCCTGTGCGTTCCATTTGGCAAGTTTAATTCCGAAAATTCTCAGTTCTGTTTTTAAACTTTTTATCCTTGCCAGCAGATCTTCATTCACGCCAAACAGACCATCACTAATTAATAATATATCCGCATTTTTCCATTTTTTTTCTTCATGTTTTTTTAATACTTCAAAAAAAACCGTATTTACATCCGTTCCACCATTAAAAGACAGTCGAAGAAATTCTATCATTGTTTTCCAACCCGCATTTAAATTTAATTCAAACTGAATGATTTCACCCAAGTTACCAAAACAAAAAAGATAGCACGCCCTTTTTTCTAAGTGCGAAATCCGCATAACTTCAAGCGCAATTGCTTTCGAAACTGTCTCTGCTCGCCCTTTCATTGAAGCTGACGTATCGACACAAAGTATAATCGGCCCCCATTCTTTTACTAGTTTATTTTTATTAACTTCATAATTAATAGAATCAGCAAGCACCTCTGGAACATGATCTGACAACAAACCTTTAAAATGATAATTTAACAATTGACGTTCCGCTCGCTTAACATGCCAAAACATTTTAAATTTAGCATTTCCCAACATAGCTAATTCAGATGATAACATTCTGGAAACATCATCGCCAAAACAAACCCCTGTTACGCTATTAAGTGTATTTTCATTTGGCAACAGTCCTTCATTTAAATCATCTTCAATATTTAGTTGATTAAGCCCTGAGCGATTATCCACATTATAAAAATTACGTTTATTTTTTCCAATTATTTTTATTATTGATTTTATTTTTTTATTATTCTCAATTATTTCGTGTGCGCTTATCAAAACATCAAGATCAGTTTTATATTCGACACCCTTTAACAAATCCCAGCCAACACTTCTTTCAAGCGCAAAGCTTTTATTAATTTCTTGCATCGCTTCATAAATACCTTCGCCTTCTTCAGTCATTTCACTAAATAAATTAAATTCTTGATTTGTATTTTCAAGCCAGTTCAATACATTTAAAATGACATCATCCACTAAAGAATCATTATTGTGTGCTTTTGATAACAACGCACGATCATTTAATTTTTTATATAAAAAATCAGCCACATCAATATCAAGCCAATGCAAAAGAGAATCTTTATTTATTGATTTCCCCTGCAACAAATTCGCTCTTAAATCTAAAACACCCAAAGACCTTTTTTGCAGGCTATTAACGTTATTATTAGAAACTCTGTATTGATGTGAAATTAGTTTTTGATAAATATTATTCGGAATTAAATCGAGATAAGCCAGTGATGTATCGCATGTATTTGGCATGAGATATTATTTAACTGGCACTTTTGGAAAGTCTTTTATTTTAAGAGAGCCAACACCATGAAGCAGCGATTGAAACCGCTGACAATAACTCGTTAACTCAGGTATGAATTTCTCTACATCAAAACCAATCCGATCAATTAAACCGCCTTTAAGCCAGATATGGTTTTCACTAATTGTCTTAACATCCGACTGCATGCTTTCATAATGCGCACAAATACTTTTCACATCATCAATCACACCCGACAATTCAGCACATTGATTATCAATATAATTCTGGGAAAAATAAAACGGCTCAACAAGCGCTTCAAAATCAATTCTGTTGACCAGTCTATTTTGTGTATTGTTAATGTAATTTTGCACATCAACCCAGCGACCATCAATGTGTGTTTGTTTATAACTTTCATCGAAAAAATTATTTTCAAGTTCTATTAATGTATAGCCCTTTCCCTGGTTTGTGCGATCTTTTTGATCTGGTGGCGCTAAAAACAAAACTTCATTATTTCTTTCCGCCAAACTCACTCGCTCGTGCTGCGTGGTTGTTTTTCCTTCGGGTGTTTTATATAAAAACGCACCGTTTGCATTGGTTTTATGCGTGCTTTTTTTCTTATCTTCTTCTAATTTATTTTCCCAAGCTAACACTAATTTTTCAATTCGTTTAGCTGACGCATAAATATCTAAATTTAGATATTCGATAAACCAGTTATTTAAATCAGCAATCTGCTCTGGCTGTTGCCATAAAATATGCGTTAACAACAAACAATCCCATTCGTTCACTTCACTCTTATCGTTTGTAAACGCACACACCTGCAATATTTTTAACGCCTTTCGCCAACGCCTATCTGAAATATAAACTGATTTGCTCGATAAATAGATTCGTAAATCACAAAATAAATCGTGAGATTTTTTACTGAGCTTTATCGTTGCGGCCTTTTCTTGAATATTTTCAATATCACTGATACTTAATTTTTCTACCGGCCTCTCATGAGTTGAAGCGGCAGAAATATTTAATAATGACGCAAACTCTTCTTGTGTGACTGGCTTCACTTGATAACGAATCATAAAGCGATCAAATAAAGCGTCTAAACTTTCGTCTTCTGGTAATTCATTGCTCGCAGCGATTACACTGATTAAAGGAATTTTTTCGCGCACATTCCCATTATCGAACTCACGTTCATTTAAAATAGTTAGCAAAGAATTAAGTATTGCACTATTGGCTTTAAATATTTCATCAATAAAAGCAACGCTCGCATCAGGCAAGTAACGCTGTGTCAAACGGTGATAACGATCTTTTTCTAACGCTTTAATCGATAACGGACCAAACAATTCCTCCGGCACGGAAAAGCGCGTTAATAAACGTTCAAAATAATTTATATTTGAAAAGACATTGCAGAGTTTTCTTGCCATCTCACTTTTAGCGGTTCCTGGCGGACCTAAAAGCAAAAGATGTTCACCACTCAGCGCGGCGAGCAAAGATAAACGAACCGGAACGGTGCGTTCAATAAGGCCAGATTCGATATATGAAAAAATATTTTTTAGTTGTTTTTTCATTTTAATATTACCGCCTTATTTATAAAAATTAATGTTCACCCTTAGGTTTGCGCACACCCGCCAAACGGTTGCCCTGTTTTTGCGGGCCGCCTAAGGGAAAAATTTTATGCAGGTATCGAGTATTCGCCTTTTCTTTTCCCCATTTCTTTTTGAAATGTTTAAGCATATCTCGCACCGGTGCCTGAACATTATTCTGTTCATAATAATCGCGAATATAATTAATAATTTCCCAGTGCTCGTCAGTTAACGTTAGCTCTTCAAACTCGGCTCTTACTAAAACAAAGTCTTTAGACCACTGATCTAAATCTAATAGATAACCTTCGCCGTCTAATAATATTTCTTCACCGTTAACAACCGTTGTCTGAGTTTGCATATTTGGGTAATAAATTTTGCCCGCCATGACACAGCTCCTATTTTATTTTTTAAATATTCATTAATGCGTATTAGAGATGATTCCGGCTTGCACCGCATCGGCCAATCCACTTTCACGCGCATGTTCTTCAAAGCCTTTGTTCTTCCAGAAAAATGCACCTGGCATAGTTGTTGGCACAACCATCACGTAAAACATAGCGCGACTAATCAGCGAGCCAATGAACAGACTCACAGCCAACACTGCCCATATTATATAAATTGCAACCGATGCTTCGCTCACCAGCATTAACGCACTTGCGATTACAATATTGATAGCCAACAAAGCATATCGAAATAAATTCGTTTTACCGAAAGTTGTAACCTGTTCGTAATAAGAAACCGCGCCTTCACGACCTTTTACATTTAATTGTTTGGCGTGAAAATAATGTCCGATTGATTCCATAACCAAGCCTGCAACAATGAACCCCGCAACCATTTGTAACAGCTCCGAAACTGGCTGCGCATTAAACAAAAACACCGGCACAAATACCAGCGCGGTCATTAATGCGCCTAACGAAAACATATTGCCAAAAAATGCCGTTAACACCTGCCAGTGATTCCAGAAAGGTCGCGCCTCTATGCGATAAATTTTATGCATAAAATAAATCGCAACAGGGCCTGAAATAGCTGCAGCATAGGCAAAGAAAGTTGCCGCCTGTTGTGCCAATATATTTTCACCCCATTGCGTATAAATTAATACCGCTAAAAAATGCGCGCCCAAACTATTAAAGAATACGGCAATGCCTGCCACTTCACGACTCACCGGTGAATATTTTAAATTATTAAATGCGCGATAAAAACGTAACGGTTTGCCTAAATGCATAGTCGATAAAAACAATGCAACCGTTTCCAAACCTAACATAATAAAAATCATTGGCAGATAAGCAGAAGAATTAACGATTTGTTGAATCGCTGCAACACCCGCAAGATCACCCAAAAACATAAATAAAAATGCGCCGATAACGGCTTGCGAAACCAAGGTAAAAATAACTAACGGATCTTCACGTGAACGCAGTTTATTTAAATTCCAACTTTTTTTAATGCCGTGTTTTTTATCGACAACCGGCTCGTAAACACCATTTGCATTATTTTTGTGATACTTAACTGCCATGCTATCGGTACGCGTCATTTCGCTTGGCATACCTTTGGTTTGCTGAAAGCGAATATTGGGATTGGTAATATCGGTGCGCGGAAAACCCGGGATTTCAACTTTCGCCTGTTCTCTATTTTCCGGTGTATTTTCAATCACGCCAAAGTTCAGCGCGTTACCTAAACAGGCTGAAACGCAAGCCGGTTTTAAACCCACTTCTAAACGATCAACACACATATTGCATTTACTAACCTGGCCTTTTACGGGGTCGAGTTGCGGCGCATTGTAAGGGCAAACCCAGGTGCAGTATCCGCAACCAAAACAAATATCAGGGTCTTGCAGCACTGCACCGTATTCTGCAAATTTTGTGTAAGCACGAGTTGGGCAACCTTTTAAACAAACCGGATCATCACAGTGATTACACGCCATGGAAATATTTAATCGTTTAAAGTCGGGATAAGTTCCGCCTTCAACATAACCCACCGAACGAAACGCAATGTGCGCGGGGTTATCATTTTTTTCACTGCACGCGGCTTCACATGCATGACAACCAATGCAGTTATCCGCAGTAAAATGAAAACCGTGTTGTTTATAACGATTGGGATTATCACTAACGAACGTGTCTAAATTTATATTTAAACTTTCACCGTGAAGCTCACTTCCCTCGGCTACCGTTTGAATCGGTTTGCCATAACAGTTAGTATCTTTAACTGTTTCATCTTTTAAAAAACAGTTAGTATCTTTAACTGTTTCATCTTTTAAAAAACAGTTAGTATCTTTAACTGTTTCATCTTTTAAAAAAGCGTATTGGGGTTCGTCGTTTCTTGTTTGGAACATAGTTTGTCTTCGTTTTATTACTGTTTATTTTTCCGAAAATAAACGCGAAAAAACGCGAAGTTATTGTTCATGCGCAAGCGCAATTCACATAACTCTGTATTTTTATTTGCGCTCATTAGCGTTCATTAGCGGAAAAATCACCTTTTAATATTCACGCGCTTCAAGATTACGCAGCGCCGCTTCTTTTTGATCGATCAATTCAATGCGCACTGCATTTTGTTTAAACGCGGGTTGGCGCGAATGCGGATCAAGCAAACCTAACGTTAAACGATTAACACAATCGTGAAAATGAAATGGAATAAAAACCATATCTCTGGGAATGCGTTGCGTTAATTGCACCATCACCACCGCATCACCTCGGCGCGAAACACAGCGCACATAACTTTGATGTTCGATGCCTAACTCGGCAGCCGAATCCGGATTCATTTCCATATACGGTGTCGGTGAAAATTTATTTTGATTGCCGATTTTTCCGGTGCGCGTGCGGGTGTGAAAATGTTCCACTACGCGCCCTGAGTTTAACCAGAAAGGATATTCCGCATCGGGGCGTTCGTTATTATCGACAAACGGCAGCGGGATAATTTTTGCTTTGCCATCGGCGTGTGGAAATTTTCCATCACTGTATAAACGCGGCGTTCCGGTTTCATCACCTTCACGACATGGCCATTGAATGCCGCGTTGCGCTTCAATTTTTTCGTAACTCATTCCGGAGATATCCAGGTTACGATCTTTACCTTTTGATAGTGCTTTCATTTCTTCAAACATGTCTTCGGCGTTTTCAGAAAATTTCATTTTTAAACCGTTTTCAAACCGTTTAGAAAGATTACTAAAAATCCATAAATCGGGTTTTGATTTCCCATAAGGTTTTGCCACATTGGTTACGCGATTTACGCGGCGCTCTGTGTTTGTAAAACAACCGTCTTTTTCTGCCCAAATTGCTGCGGGTAAAAACATGTGCGCATACTTTGTGGTTTCCACATCTTCGTAAGCATCTTGCACCACTAAAAAATCCAGCTTCTCTAATGTTTTACGAATGCGCGCGGTGTTTGGCATTGATGTCATTGGATTGGTACCGATTAACCACATACCTTTTATTTGTCCGGTTTCGATGGCCGGAAAAATATCGGTTTGAAATAAACCGCGTTGCTTGGGTAAAAATTCGGGATCGATTCCCCAGTAATCGGCAATCTCTTTTCGGTGATCGGCGTTTTCCAATGCGCGATGCCCGGGCAAGCCCGAACACGATGACCACTCACGCGTACCCATTGCATTACTTTGCCCGGTGATGGATAAACTGGTGCCGCCAGGCTTGCCGATATTTCCCGTAATTAAATTTAAATTATTGACGCCCACCACACCATCGGAACCGTGCGTGCTTTGGTTAATGCCCATCGTCCAAATGGACATGGCCTTACCGGCTTTTGCATACAAACGTGCAACGGTGCGAATGGTATCTTCATCAATGCCGCAAATTTTTGCTGCGGATTGCGGGTCATAACCTTCAACAATCGCACTGAATTCTTCCATGCCATTGGTGTGTTTTTCAATGTAATCCATGTCGGCTAAATTTTCATCGATGATGACATGCGCTAATGAATTTAATAAAACAACATCGGTGCCCGGGGTAATCGCTAAATGCATATCGGCAAATTGCGCCAACATGGTAACGCGCGGATCAACGACGATTAATGGAAACTTTCGTTTCTCCATCGCTTCTTTTAAACGCCAATAAATAATGGGATGTTGTTCGGGTAAGTTTGAACCGAATGCAATTAAACAATCGGTTTCTTCAAAATCTTCGTAGCAGCCAGGCGGGCCATCCTGGCCGAATGAACGTTTGTAGCCCGACACCGCCGAAGCCATACAAAGTGTTGTGTTGCCATCGTAATTATTGGTGCCGATTGCACCGCGCGTTAACTTGCCCAGCGCGTAGAATTCTTCGGTTAAAATTTGCCCCGTTGAAACAACCGCGAATGCATCGCGACCGTGTTCTTCCTGAATGGCTTTTATTTTTTCCGCCATCGCATCGAGCGCGGGATCCCATTCTGCTTCGGTGTATTCATCTAATGTTGAATTGCGCACTAACGGTGTTTTACCACGGCCTTCTGTTTTAAATAATTCGTGTTCGAAAATACCTTTAATGCAAAGCTTGCCGCGATTCACATCGGCACCGCCAACACCGCGCGAAGAAACCGCGTGGCCTGCTTCGTTTATGCCGACTTCAATAGAACAACCGGTTGAACAATATCCGCAGGTGGTATATTTCCATTCCACTACGCCTTTGTCTGCGATCTTTATGGGATTTTTTTTGTTACGGCCAAACAGCATTTTCAAGGCTCCGAATTTAAAACAATTTTATTTCTATTTTTTCCGTCATACCTGCGAAGGCAGGTATCCAGCATCTGACTTCGAACAAAAGTCACTGGATTCCTGCCTTCGCAGGAATGACAAAAAACTACTTAAGTTCTAAAAAAATTTTTCCGCTTTCAATTTTCGTCGCATAATGACCCGTGCAACCTTCATCCGGACCTAATGCTTCGCCATTGGTTAAATCAATTTTCCAGTTATGCAATGGGCAGGTTACAGACTGACCGTGAACAATGCCCTGCGATAATTTACCCTGTTTGTGTGGGCAGCTATCGTTTACTGCAAACACTTCATCGTTAGCATTTCGGAACACGGCGATTTCAGCATCGCCATTTTTTACAACGCGAGCGCCTAGTGCGGGGATATCTTCAAGTGCGCCGACTTCTATCCAGTTTGACATAATTTTTTACCTTTAATTTTTACGCGTAGGTGCGAATTTATTCGCACATTGCCTTTCGACTTCGACCTTGTTCGAATAAATTCGAGCCTACATTTAAAAAATTTACCCTGTTTTTTTTAAAATAAAACCATCATTAACCGATGACTTTTAACGGCGCAAATTCGTGAGCATCAACACCTTTGGTTGAACGTTCTGTCCACGGATCTTCCTGCGAGCGTGTTACTTTTTGCGAAAGTTTAAAACGTTCAGCCAGCTCTTTACGTTGCTTGTCGTTATCAACCAGATTTTCTTTAACGTAAGTAAAACCGACGCGTTCAATCCACGGTGCTGTGCGCTCTAAATAACGCGCTTCTTCACGATAGATTTGACAGAACGCCGCAGCATATTCTAAAACATCTTCTTGCGTATCAACCTTGGTTAATAAATCAGTGACCCGAACATGAATGCCGCCGTTACCGCCGATGTGTAATTCATAACCGGAATCTACACAGACAACACCGAAGTCTTTAATGGTGGCTTCTGCGCAATTTCGTGGGCAACCCGATGCGGCCATTTTGAATTTATGCGGCATCCATGAACCCCAACTTAGTTGCTCAAGTTTAATGCCTATGCCGGTTGAATCTTGTGTGCCGAATCTGCACCATTCTTTACCCACGCAGGTTTTAACGGTGCGCAAGGCTTTACCGTAAGCGTGCCCAGAAACTAAACCTTCGTCGTTTAAATCTTTCCAGATTAAGGGTAGCTCTTCTTTGGTCACGCCGTATAAACCAATGCGTTGTCCGCCGGTTACGTGAACCGTATCTAAATTAAATTTTTCAGCAACGTTAGCAATGGCGCGTAATTCTTTTGGCGTAGTCATACCACCCCACATGCGCGGAATAACCGAGTAGGTACCGTCTTTTTGAATGTTGGCGTGCGCACGTTCGTTTATGAAACGTGATTGATAATCGTCTTTGGATTCTTCAGGCCATGAACTGATAACGTAGTAGTTAATTGACATACGACACGCCGCACAACCGTCATCGGTTTTCCAGTTTAATTTTGTGTAGACATCTTTAATAGATGTTAACTTTTGATTGCGAATTTGTTCGCGCACGTAATCGTGTGTGTGATCGGTGCAAGCACAAATCGGTTTGGCTTCCGGTGCGGCGTAATCACCACCCAATGTAAATTCTAATAATTGCTCAACTAAACCGGTGCAGGAACCGCAAGATGAAGACGCTTTCGTGTGCGCGCGAACATCTTCCAATGTGAACAAACCTTTGTCGGTGATGGCTTTAACCACGTCGCCTTTATTCACGCCATTACAACCGCAAATTTCTGCGTCGTCTGACATATTGGCAACCACATTTCCGCCGTGACCCGAATCGCCTAAATGCCCCTGACCAAACATTAATGCATCACGAATATCGGTGATGTTGGTGGCTTCACGCATTAACTGGAAGTACCACGCACCGTCAATCGTGTCGCCGTATAAAACTGCACCCTGAATTTTTTCGTCTTTAATAATAATTTTTTTATAAACGCCGCGGCTGGCATCGCGCACCACAATTTCTTCGGTGGTTTCATCGCCCATAAAATCGCCCGCAGAGAATAAATCGATGCCGGTGACTTTTAATTTGGTTGAGGTTAATGTGCCTTCGTAAATGCCAATGCCTAATTCGGCTAAATGATTCGCGCAGACTTTGGCCATTTCAAATAACGGCGCAACCAAACCGTAAACATTGCCGCGATGTTGAATACATTCACCAATCGCATAAATTTTTGGATCGTAAGTTTGCAGCGTGTCATTAACCACAATGCCGCGCTCACAATGCAGGCCGACTTTTTTAGCCAGCTCGATGTTCGGGCGAATGCCCACTGCCATAACGACCAGCTCGGCATCAATTTCAGTGCCATCAGCGAAAACCACTTTTTCGACTTTGCCGTCACCCTTAATTTCCTGGGTTGACGCTTTCATCATAAACTTCATGCCCTGCTCTTCTAATGAGTTTTTTAACATCTCACCAGATACATCATCCATTTGACGTTCCATTAACCAGTCCATTAAATGCACAACGGTTACGTCCATACCTTGTTTCATTAATCCGTTTGCGGCTTCTAAACCTAATAAACCACCCCCGATCACCACGGCCGATTTTTTAACTTTAGAGTCGGCAATCATCGCGTCAACATCATTAATATCGCGAAAGCCAATGACGCCAGGCAACTCATGTCCAGGCACCGGAATAATAAATGGGTTCGAACCGGTGGCAATTAGCAGACGATCATATTCTGCAACCGTGCCATCATCGGCGGTGACTTTACATGCGCTGCGGTCAATACCGGAAACCGTTACGCCTTTGTGCAAGGTAATGTTGTTGTCTTCGTACCACTGCAAATCATTTAACATGATTTCATCTATGGCCTTCTCACCACATAAAACGGGAGACAATAAAATACGATTATAGTTACCGTAAGGCTCAGCACCAAATACCGTGATGTCGTATTTGTCAGGCGCAAGTTCCAGCAGTTCTTCAACGGTACGCATACCTGCCATACCATTACCAATAACGACTAGTTTTTCTTTCATGTGGATAACTCCATAGATGGGGCGAATTTAGCAATTAGTGCTATTTTATATAGCGATAGCATTATACATGCCAAATACACACTATGTAACTTAACATATTGTTTTTGATGAAATTCATTGTAGAAATATTCTTTGCCTGCCAACTAAACTTACGCTCATCACGCACTATTTTAGTGCGCTGCACTAGTACTCAGCATTTAATGAAATACTTAGAGACCTTTGCACGAAACAAGAATAATTAAAAAACATCGTCATTCCCGAATGCTTCTGTCGGGAATCCAGCGACTTTGCAGCGTTTAAGGTCGCTGAATCTCCGACCCATATCATAAGCATGGGCATTCGCAGATGACGAAAAGTGTTTCGTGCAAAGGTCTATATATATTAAAATCAGGCGTCATATTATAACCCAGCAAGCCAGCCGGTTACGCCATCGCCGCGCTTATATCCCCAATGCCCCCTAAATAAAAGCGATAAAGAAAAAGAAAACGCGAATGGACGCGAATAGCCGCAAATATTATGTTTGTGTGCCTGCGGCACACAGCACCAAATGCATTTGCTTTTACTAGCGACTATTTGCGTTTTCTTTTTCTTCTATCTTTTAATACCCAACAAACACGTTTAACCTACCCCCCTCTCAGCCACTATGGTAAATTCGTAACCCACTAAATAAAATAAAAACAACATGACCAGCCAGCTAAAAATCAATGTCGCACAAAGCTCCGATGCGGGCATAAAAGAGCAAAACGAAGATTCATACGGCATTGTGACACCGGAAGGTCAGCTGCTTGAAAACAAAGGCATCACCGCCATTATTTCCGATGGCATGGGTAGTTGCGCCTACCCGAAAGAAGCCTCGGAATATGTGGTAAAAGGTTTTTTTAGTGATTACTACAGCACCCCCGAAAGCTGGACGGTTAAAACCTCTGGCGCAAAAGTGCTTACCGCGCTTAATAGCTGGCTCTATGGAAAAAGCACCGACGATCACGCAAAAGCTTATGTTGCTACCTTTTCTGCATTAATCATTAAATCCACCACCGCACATATGTTACATGTAGGTGACAGCCGTATTTATCGTTTACGCGCGGGCAATATTGAGCAAATAACCACCGATCACCGTATTTGGATTACTCAGGAAAAAAACTACTTAAGTCGTGCGATTGGTGTCGATTTACATCTCGATCTAGATTACAAAACCGTCGATCTCGAAGTGGATGATGTTTTTGTGATGACCACCGACGGCATTCACGACTACCTGTCTGACAAGCAAATTAAGGACACAGTGAGTCAGTCGGCACATTTAAATGTGCTCGCCGATCAACTGATTAGCTCGGCTCTCGCCGCAGGTAGCCACGACAATGTCACCTGCCAGATTATTCACATTGAGCAACTGCCCAGCCAACAAGCAAATGAAGTTATCAACGATTTAGTGCGCCTACCCTTTCCACCGGATTTATCACCTGGGATGATTATTGATGGCTACAAAGTCATTGAAGACTTTTACTCCAGCCCAACATCGCAGCTATATTTAGTCGAAGACACCGACACCAATAAAATTATGCTGATGAAAACCCCGTCGGTAAATTTCGATGATGACCCTTCTTATATTGACCGTTTTCACATGGAAGAATGGGCGGGCAAACGGGTCTATCACCCAAATGTTATGATCACCTACGAACAGAAGCGCAAACGAAGCTGCCAGTATTTTTTAATTGAATACATAGAGGGCATGACTTTAGCCAAATGGATTGAAGAGCACCCACAACCCGATATTGCACAAGTCACCAAAATTATCGACCAAATTATTCAAGGGCTACGTGGGCTGCACCGATTAGAAATGTTGCATCGAGATTTAAAGCCCGACAACATTATGATTAAAGAAGACGGCACGGTAAAACTCATCGATTTGGGCGCAATAAAAGTGGCGGGGATTCAGGAAATTTCGACCCCAGTAGAGCGCCTCGAACTACTGGGCACCAAAAACTACACCGCCCCAGAATACTTAATGGGCGTGGCAGGCTCCAATAAATCCGACCTGTTTTCCTTAGGGGTCATCGCCTATGAAATGCTCACCGGCAAACTCCCCTACGGCGATCAGTCAGATAAAAACCTCGACTGGCGTTCAATCAGTAAAATCCAGTACAACAGCGCTTTACTCCACAACCCAATGATTCCACTGTGGCTTGACGGCGCGCTTGAAAAAGCCGTGCGCATTGATCATCGCCTAAGATACGATAGCTTCTCTGAGTTTTATCATGACCTGATTCACCCCAATGAAGCCTTTATGAAAAAAAATCTGCCCATGATGGAAAAGGATCCCATTGTTTTCTGGCGCAGCTTGTCTGCCTTACTTTTTGTCGGCAATGCGATTTTACTTTATCTGTTATTTAAATAAGCCTGCATAACCCGTTAAATTTAACAACAAATACCCCTAACTCAGCCATTGATTACACCAAAGCAACATTAGTGCAACCATGAACTACTTTGGTGCATAGCATTGACACCCAGCCTCGACAAGTGAATAATAACCAGCTTAAAATCAATAACTTATGTTTATGGCATGACATTTGCTTAGCTCATGTTTATTATAAAAACACGGGATACACCAAGTGACTACTTCGAGCTTTAAGAAAAACTTCCTCTCATTTACCGGTCGGTCAAAAGTGTTACATACCACCTGGCTGGCTTTTTTCGTTACCTTTTTAGTCTGGTTTAACCACGCACCTTTACTGGGGTTTATTCAAGAAAGCATGGGGCTTAGCGATCAGCAAGTTAAAGCCTTATTAATACTCAATGTCGCGTTAACCATTCCCGCACGTATTATTATGGGCATGCTAGTTGACCATTACGGCCCACGAAAAGTCTATTCTGCCACACTGGTGGTAACCGCTGGATTGTGTTTTTTCTTCGCCATGGCATCCACCTTTGAAATGCTTGCACTATCGCGATTTTTAATGGGATTTGTCGGCGCTGGTTTTGTCATCGGCATACGATTAATTAGTGAGTGGTACCCTGCCAAACAAATGGGGCTGGCAGAAGGCATCTACAAAGGGCTGGGCAATGTTGGCTCCGCCGTAGCGGCAATGACCTTACCCACCATCGCAATTATGTTTGGCGG
>UOFH01000012.1_pt1 | contig 30758 bp, 26 predicted proteins | sample 1988451 | NCBI WGS metagenome assembly UOFH01 (sample SAMEA4712194, study PRJEB27164) | hydrothermal vent metagenome | biome: marine basaltic hydrothermal vent biome; feature: marine hydrothermal vent; material: mineral | place: Pacific Ocean | collected 2011-06-14/2011-07-23 | depth 1689 m | reverse complement strand
AATAACCCGATACAACGGGAAATTGTTTCGCAGGAAACTCGCACCTCCGCGGCGCGCATGTTAGCGAAGCTCGGCGTGGTGTCTGAAGAGCTCAATGAATTGTGGATGCACTTATCCGATGATTATTTTATTAACCACACCCCCGATGAAATCAGCTGGCACAGTTTAATATTGCTCGACAAAGACGCAACTTTACCCAAAATAAATGCGCGCATTAACCAGCGCGAAGAAGCCGAAATTTTTATTTACACGCCCAAAAATAAACAATTATTTGCCAGCATTGCTTCAACTTTAGAGCAACTCGGTTTGAACATTGCCGACGCAAAAATTAATATGACCAACAACCACTTCGCCATTAACAGTTTCAAAGTGCTCGAAGAAGACGGCAGCAGCCCCAGCGAACAATATCGCATGGAAGAGATCACCGACAAACTCAAATCGCGACTGGATTTAAATAATGAAAACCACGCGCAAATCAGCAACACAAAACACCTGCCCAGCCGCGCACAGAAAAACTTTTACGTCGACACCGAAATACGCTTCGACCAGTTAGTCGGCAACGACATCACCGTGCTCACCATTATCGCCACCGACCGACCGGGGCTACTCGCCAATATCGCGCAGGCTTTTGTCGAATGCGAAATATTGATTCATCACGCAAAAATTGCCACCGCAGGCGAAAAGGCATTAGACAGTTTTTATATTACCGATAAAAATCATAATCCGTTATTAGATGACTCGTCGATGGAGACATTGAAATTGACGCTGCTTAAGCATTTGAATTAGATTCGTAAAATCAACAACCCTGTAGGTGCGAATTTATTCGCGCGGGTCGACGTGCGAATAAATTCGCACCTACATTCAGTAAAGCAGCACAATAAAAATTTCTATATCTGTACTACAATAAAACGAAGGGGTTGCGGATTCTAATTTAAACTTTTATCAAATATAGAACCGCTTCGTAAAAAACATAAATAAAGCGGACATCGTCTGTGCGAAAAAAAATATTAAAATCATCTTATTTAGCGGTTGTCTGTCTTATTTCAGGCCTGTCCAGTTCCCTCCTTTTTGCTAACGAAAATCCATCCACCGAAAAACTGCCATTAGATACCGTCGTCATTATGGACAGCTCCGGCAGCATGAAACAAACCGACCCCAAACAATTGAGAAAGCCCGCAGCAAAATTATTTATTTCATTATTAGATAACGACGATCGGCTGAGTGTTGTCAGCTTTAGCAGCCAGGCCTGGCCGATTACTTATCTCACAAAACTGGAAACCGACAAACAACTTAAACAGGCTTTGCGAGCAACCGATAAAATTTCTCACAAAGGCATGTACACCAACATTCACTCTGCTATTAAAAAAGGCATCGAATTTTTAAAAGAAAGCGATCAGATAAATAGAGAGCCCATTATTATTTTAATGTCAGACGGACAAATGGATGTGGGCAATAAAGAAAAATCGGCTCAACTTCGCGAACAAATTTTTGAAGACTTATTACCCCAGTTAATTGAACACAATATAAAAATTTACAGCATTGCATTTACTGAAGCATCCGATCAGGAATTACTACAGGAAATTGCCGATGCCACCGATGGGCGTTATGCACTCGCCGCCAGCGACGATGTTTTACATAAAGTCTTCAGCAAAATATTCGAACAAACCAAACAACCTGACATGCTGCCATTAAACGAAAACAAATTTGTGGTGGATGCCAGCATTAATGAAATAACCATTATTGCAAACAAAGTCTCAGATGCAAGCCAAATTTATTTAAAACCACCCATGGGTGAAAAAATAAATTCAACCTTTAAATCTGAAAAAATAAAATGGTTTGTTTCCACCAGCTTTGACATGATAACAATAAAAAAACCCGACGAAGGCGAATGGAAAATACTTTATAGCGATGATGACAATCGCGCTTATATTGTCACCGATATAAAATTACGCACTCAGTTTGAATTCAACACTGAAAGTTATCAACCCGAATTAATTATTAAATCCTGGTTTACTCAAAATGAAGAAAACGAATCCAATGAAGAACTGTTAAAAAACATGGAAGTGGTTTTAGAAATAGAGCATCCCGACGACACAATAGAAACATTTCCCGTTGAAAAAGCAAACGAGTTAGGTGAATTCATTACCCGCTTCAAACCCGAAGCAGATGGCATTTATGGTGCGGCTATAATTGCAAAGTCACGCACATTTCAACGCCAGCAAATATTCTCATTTAAAAACACCATGCCAACCGAGCCTGAACCCGTAAAAGAAAAAACAATTGAAGCCGTAAAAAAACCACCTGCTGAAAATTTAGAAAGCAAAAACCCTGCAGAAGAAGCCACAATAGAGGAGCCGAAAAAAGAAGATGACACTATGCAAATATTAATTTACTTTGGCATATTCAATGTTGTTTTAATTTTTATTGGTTTAAATGGTTTTCTCATTTACAGACATTTCAAGGGCAAAAAACCAGCCCCAACCAATTCCAGTGAAAAATAAATAAATCATGGAAATTTCTTTAATAGTCGTTTTAATTACCGCTGAACTACTGCTCGTTCTTTTCGGGTTAACCATCACTTTTGCTATTCTTTTTTTTCGCAAACCAAAAGAAATAATAAATGAAGAAAAAAACACGGGAAAACAAGCCGAAGAAGCTAATGCAATCGATTTAGGCAATAACTATATTGAATTTATTGAACAAGAAATGCAGCGCAACACAACTAAAGAGAAACAACAGAAATCCACCGAAGAAGACACAGCCTCCGACAGCGAAGAGTCAACAGACGAAACTGAAGACAACAAATCACCTGCACCCACTGAAGCACAAAGTCACTTATTACAAGTGCGAGAACAATTCCTACTAATAGAAAAATCAGCCGCTGAAAACACTGAACATGATATAAAATTTTGGCAAACCATTTACGATGGAATGAAAACCTTGCTTGAACAGTTTTCAAGTGTCGAAACAAAAACAATAACACCTGAGACAACTGAAAACACATCAACAGAAAGCAAAGAGAAAGTCTTTTACATCGAGACACAGGGCAAAAAAATAAATGGTGAAGTCAACAAATTAAAAGACATTATTTACGAACAGGAAAACGCATTAAGCAGCATGAAAAAAGCTATGCAGGGTGCAGAACAGGAACATCCAGAAGAATCGGAATCTTTAACTATATTAAAAGAACAAATGGAAGCCATTGAAAGGCAGCTCAACGATTCCAAAATGTGCATGGAAGTTTTAGAAATGGAAAACAATCGACTGCAGGAAGAAGTGGATAATATTGATGCGCGGCATAATGCGTTATTTGAAGAAGAGAAAAACAACAGCGCAGAAGAAAGCGACTCTCTCATTGACCTTGATCAAATGAAGGAAGTTGTTGAGCAACAAGAAAATAAAATTCAACAATTAATTGACGCTATTGAAAACTTGGAAATCGATGCAGCACAAGCTGATAAACTAAAAGAGACCATTGGTGATTTCGCTCGAACATCTAAAGAGATGATGAGTTGCATAACGATACTGGAAGAAGAAAACGAACGACTTAAAGACGGTGAAGAAAACGCTTCTGAAAATAGCGCAACTTCTGAAGGCACTGAAGATGTAGCCGCATTAAAACAAAACATCAACACATTAGAAGAAGATTTAATTAAAAAAGATGTTGCCTTCGCGAAACTTCAAGATGAATTTAACTCAATGGAAACGGAATACCTTGCCATGTATGAAGCGATGCATGGCGACAATTCATAGCTCAAAACAAACATTCAAGCTTCGTCATACCTGCGAAGGCAGGCATCCAGTGCCTTCTCGCCTTCGCAAAAAAAACTACCTATATTCAGCATACATTTTTTTAACCCAAAGCAAATCAGCTTGCCACCCATCAACTGTAGCTTGTAATGGTTCGGGCAAAGGCGATGGCCAGGGCATTCCGTATTTATCCGCTTGAACCAATGGCGCCAACAGTGATGCTACAGCAAGATCTGCTCGACTAAAACTATTTCCTACTAAATACGAATGATCGAGCAAACGATTATTTATTTTATCAATTGCATTCTTTAATTTTAATTTCGCTCTTTCTGCTGATTTTTCATTAATACGCATTATCCCCCGCATTTTTTTAGTTAACGTTGGAAACACAATCTTCATTAACCATTTCCCGTACCACGGCCCTTGATATGCAAAAATGGGGATTAAAATATCAGGATGTTTAAGCAAAGTATGATAAAAAAATATTTGAACACTCTGGCCAATTTCTTTATCTGCAAATTTTTCCCACTCGGCGCACTCAAGCTGCTGCATTTCATTTATAGGTGTTAATTTATTATTCGGAAAAGTTGCATCTAAATAATCAATAATATTACTCGAACATTGAATAACATTTTTATCATGCTGCAATATTGGAACTTCAGATGTTTTAGCTAACGACATGGCTTTTTTTGCATGCGGCCCAGGCAACAAATTACACATTTTATAGCTTAATTTTTTATACGCCAATGCCCAACGTACTTTTTCGCAAAAATGTGATATCGGAAACTGATAAAGTTTAATCATATTTATATCCATAAATTAAATCACTGTATCCCGTTAAGGAAATTTAAAATATCATAATAAGTCTATATATCATGTTTATTTTAACTATTTAGTTATTGACGACATGAAAATAATTATTACAAAAACACATTGTAAATAATTTTTAATTATTGCCTCGAATACTTTTATCAGGAAAAGCCCGCCGTATTGATATTCGAATTAATTAAAGCGATAAACTGTTGCCGCCCTCACCCCAGCCCTCTCCCAGAGGGAGAGGGGGCAATAGATTTTTTTGAAGATGAACATCCCCTCTCCCTTTGGGAGAAGGTTAGGGAGAGGGAGACACCAGCGAAATTAAATATACAACATTCAAACTTCAACATTAGATTAATACACTGCGATTATCTGATAACGCTTGTTATTTTCTGCCAAGTTAACCACAACCTCATCGTCAACAAAATGATTTAATAACACACTTCCAAGCGGTGACGATGGCGTAACCATTGTCACTTGTTTTCGATTAAAGGTGAATTTAAGGCCGCCCGAAACAGGGCTTATAAAAATCAACTGCTCTAACCCCGCCTCATCTTCTACACTGACTAACGCACCAATATCAATTGACATATCATTTGAAAAAACGTTGGGCTTAAATTTTTTAAAAACAATTAAATCATTTTCACACTCAGCAACTCGTTTAGATTGACCGTGAGCCAAATAGGATGCTTCCAGACCTAAAGTATCATATTTATTTTCCGCCTCATTTTCTTCATCGGTAGCTGTTTCATATGCTCTTTGAGCAGCATCGACCGCACCCTGATGCACAACTTCTAATTTAATTAATATTTGTTCTAGTAACGCAGACTTATTCATCTTTCTTTTAAGTCAACTCACTTTTATTTTTTCTGAATTAAACTCAACCATTTGACCTGTTCTAATTTTACAGCGTTTGCGTAACTCTACTTTATTATCAACTTTGACTAGACCTTTAGATATAAACATTTTAGCCGCACCGCCGCTTTCGCACACACCGGTTATCTTTAATAAATTATTTAATTCAATATATTCACGATCGTCAAGCTCAAACAATTCCATAAGTTACTCAGTAAAATTTTATTTATAATAATCCGCTGGACGATATTTTTTCTGTAAGCCTTTTAAAAAATTTCGCAATATTTGATCTTTGCATACGCGGTGATGCTTGTGTCCCTTTTTACGAAACAATGCGCTTAATTCATGTTTGCTAATCGAGAACTCAGCTAAATCCATTATTTCTAAAATATCTTCATCTCTTAAATTAAACGCTATTTTCAGCTTTCTCAAAATAGCATTATTTGTTAAATGTTTTTCTAGCTGTGGTTGCGCACCTTCTTTTTTACCACGCTTGTCATCTATCAAATTGTTAAGAAAAATAGCTAAGTGCACATCATTGCAGGCTTTAAAATCATCATCGTCATCTTTTTTTAGCCATTCACTCATTTGTTCACGAGTAACAGGATCATCTTCAAGACTTAATAATGTCATCATTTTGTTATCATTAAAATCTAAGGTATAGCGAATTCGGCGCAATATGTCGTTATTGTTCACATTAGTATCCTAAGTTGGTTAAGGTATTGTCACAGAAGCGGGGAATTTAGTGAAGAATAATTTATACTTTTTATATTTAATATTTATAGAGCTACGTAATCTATTGAATTATAATAATTAAAAGATATATTAGTTTTTTTAGAATTCGCCCATATAAAACAGGTTTAATTTAAATGAAGAAAATTGATAATGAAAAACTGGATCGCGTAGTTGCGAAAGCACGTAAAGATGCAGAAACCCGCGGCCACGGGTATCGCGAAAAAGCCTTAAAATTATACCCGTGGATATGTGGCCGTTGTTGCCGTGAATTTAACCGCAGCAACTTGCAGGAGCTAACCGTTCACCACATTAACCACGATCACGACGAGAACCCTGAAGATGGCAGCAACTGGGAGCTATTATGCCTTTATTGTCACGACAACGAGCATCAACGCTATACAGAACAATTAGCTGAACATGGAATTACATTAGGTGAGAGCGAACAAAAAGAAGCAACCAACAACCCCTTTGCCGATTTAAAAGGTTTACTTAAAAAATAAAATTATTTTATATTTTATTTACACACTCATGCACTAGTGCGGGTCCCTGATAGATAAACCCAGTATAAATTTGCACTAAACTGGCACCCAATTTAATTTTAAGTTCGGCATCTTCTGCACTGCTAATTCCGCCGACAGCTATAATAGGTATTTTTTTATTTAAATGTGCAGCCATTACTTGCAGTGAGTGATCGGCTTTTTCTTTTAGCGGCTTACCACTTAAACCACCTTGCTGATTTCCATCTGCCATATTTTCAACCCCGTCACGAGATAACGTTGTATTACTCACAATCACCCCATCAATAGAATATTCAATAAACGTATTGGCTAAAGATTCAATATCATTATCATCCATATCGGGAGCGATCTTTACAACTAACGGCACATATCGATCTTGTTGCTGTGTAAGCTCACGTTGTTTAAATTTTAAATCGCGAAGCAAATTATTTAATGCCTCACCGAACTGTAAATTTCTTAATCCAGGTGTATTGGGCGATGAAATATTAATGGTGATGTAATCCGCGTGGCTATAAACTTTTTCTAAACAAACCAAATAATCATTCACCGAATTTTCTTCGGATGTATTTTTGTTTTTCCCAATATTGATTCCCAGCACACCTTTAAAAGAAGAGCGCTTTACATTTTCTAATAGATTATCTACACCTTTATTATTAAAGCCCATGCGATTTATTATGGCTTCAGCTGAAACCAGTCTGAATAAACGAGGCTTATCATTTCCAACTTGCGCAAGTGGCGTGACTGTACCAATTTCTACAAAGCCAAAACCACATGCAGATAAGGCCTGAAAATATTCACCGTCTTTATCGAGCCCTGCTGCCAGCCCAACTTTATTTGGAAAATTAATACCCATTACATTAACTGGTTTTAATTTGTTTTTTCCAAAAAATAAATTAATTAGATTAGATCGGTACAACAAATTTAATCCGCGCAAAGATAACTCATGCGCACTTTCAGGATTAAACATAAAGAGTATTTTTTTTACTAACCCATACGGCATTAATGCCATAATTACTTTCCCTCTAATTTTAATTACAATTGTTAATGATAAAAATTAAATTGCTTCAAAATATTCGACAATTAATTGCGCGGTTTTTTTATTTCTAAATTCATTTACATCTAATCGAAAAGCCGCATGAATATAACCGTCACCTTCCTGCATTAACTTTGCCGGCGCATTAAATGCAATTGCAGAAATAGGCCGCTCCGCATCCGCTGATTGTAATTCCATTTTAATGTGTTTTTCGCCAACCACGCGCCAATCAATAACTTCAAAATCGCCATCAAATGTAGGCTCAACAAAACCCTGCCCCCAGGGACCAGCATTTCGAATTGATTCGGCTAATGGCAGTCCAAAATCTTCGCCCTGCAATTCACCGTCAGATTCTATAACGCCTTGCAAGGCATCATCGTCTAACTGTTTTTTTACTTCTTCATTAAATGCGCTTTCAAATTTTTTAAAATTGGTTTTGAGCAAACTCATTCCTGCGGCCATTGCGTGACCACCAAATTTAATTAACATGCCTGGATTTTTTGTAGAAACCGATTCCAGCACATCACGAATATGCAGCCCTTTTATTGATCGCGCAGAGCCTTTTATAATTGTGTCATTATCGTTTGCAAAAACAATAACGGGGCGATTAAATTTTTCTTTGATTCTCGATGCCAAAATACCAATGACACCTTGATGCCAATCTGCATTATACAAACACATACCATAAGGTAACGCTTGCTGACTCATCGACTCCTCTAAATGCTTTAAACTTTTCATCGCCTGATTTTGCATTTGTTGTTCGATTTCACGCCGACTTTTATTTAATTGATCCAGCTGTTCTGCAATCGACATGGCTTGATTAGCATCGTCGGTAATTAAACATTCTATGCCTAACGACATATCTTCTAATCGACCCGCCGCATTTAATCTGGGGCCGATTGCAAAACCTAAATCACTAGAAACAATACGTTGAATATCGCGGCCTGCAATTTTTAAAATAGCTTGAATGCCCACGCAAGCTTTACCCGCCAACATTCGCTTTAAACCTTGCGCAACCAATATGCGATTATTTTCATCTAACGGCACAACGTCTGCTACGGTTCCCAAAGAAACCAAATCGAGCAGTAGTCCCATATTGGGTTCTTTAATCATTTCAGAAAAATAATTTGCTTCACGCAATCCGGCTCGCACGGCCAACATAACATAAAAAATAACGCCAACACCGGCAAGATTTTTACTGGGAAAAGTACAGCCCGGTTGATTAGGATTAACAATGGCATTGGCATTTGGCAACTCGTGACCCGCTAAATGATGATCGGTGACTAAAACCGTTATGCCCGCATCTCGTGCCGCTTGCACACCTTGCACACTTGAGATTCCATTATCAACCGTAATTAATAAATCCGGTTTATTTTGACAAGCGACCGCAACAATTTCTGGGCTTAATCCATAACCATAATCAAAACGATTGGGCACTAAATAAGACACATTTAAATGCCCCAACATTTTTAATGCACGCATACACACCGCGGTGCTGGTTGCGCCGTCCGCATCAAAATCACCTACGATCAAAATTTTTTGTTTATTTTTAATTGCATTTATAATTAACTCGACAGCCGACGCTATTCCCATTAATTGATTAAACCCAATTAATTTATTCAAACCATATTCAATTTGATCAGGTGAGTTTATTTTTCGATTACTCAAAACTTTTTGTAAAACGGGGTGCAAATCAGACTGTAAAAGTTCTTCTGACACTTTTCCATTAATACGTTTTATTTTTTTAGCTTGCATAATCTATTAATCTTTAAATGTTTTTTGCGAAAATTTATTGCCGACAATCATCACAAAACTGCCCTATTGTTTTTGTTTTTTTCCAAAACTTATATAAATTAAATTTTGTTATTTTATACATTTTTCCATTGCACGGAAAAATATTTATTTCGCTGACTTTCCCCGCCAACAATAATTCAATTACTTTTTTATATTCCTGTTTAAAAAAACGTTCACTATCATTTAGCCACGCATCAACATCGCCGTAGCAAACAGATTCGTACACATCATTTAAAACTAAAACAGCTGTTGAATTTATATCATTTATGTTTTCTGTTGATTGAAAAGATATATTTTGTTGATTCGCTAAAGCACACGCTACAACATCATCGCTAAATATTTGTTGTGGAATTTGCATATCACGCTTAGCTATCTCAGCAAAAACATCCCACAACCACAAGCCATTTATACTCAACTCACCCTTAGATTCACGCACTTCATTGACTTCATTCTGAAAAAACAACATTTGCGCTTCATTGAGGTTTTTTCGCCACCACAACGCGTCATCGCCTTTGGGCATGAAATGTTTTATATCTCTTCCCATTGAAAAATCTAACGCTGAAAAAGTTAAACTTAATGGCTTCTCACTTTTTAGATACCAGCGATGCGCATGACTAAAATACAAGCTTAAACCATCTTCTAAAAAATGTTGATTAAAACTTTTTATCAACTGTTTCGACTCTTCTGTCGTTGGCGAAACTAATTCAGTGCCAATTAAAATAGCGTGATCGGATTCGGCTTTAAAGTGAACAGGATCAGCTCGATAAAAATACCCTTTTGAAATATCAATTTCGTCATGCTCTGCCGTTAACTGAGATAAGGTTTTTTTATTTTCAGGGTGAATTAACTGCACCAGTGTTTCGTAATAAGTTCTCGCCGAAACAGAACTAACATCGGCTTTAGACAAACACTTATTAATAACACTAAACTCTGCTTGATTAAATTGCTGTTGAATATGCGCCGGAAGTTTATCTGAAAATGGCCCCAATAATCCGGGAACAACAAGATTTAATTGTTTCATTGTTTTTTCGTGCGCTGCCTTACTGCTTCAAACAAACACACACCGGTTGCCACTGAAACATTTAAACTTTCAACCTGCCCTGCCATTGGCATTTTAATCAGTTGATCGCAATTTTCTCGGGTGAGCCGTCTCATGCCTTTTTCTTCTGCGCCCATAATCATTGCCAACTTGCCGGTTAACTTAACATCGAACAAATTCTCTTCTGCTTCGCCCGCTGTTCCCACTATCCACACTTCGTTTTCCTGTAGCTGTTTTAAGGTGCGTGCAAGATTGGTGACCTGAAAAAAAAGCATACTTTCCGCTGCACCGCAGGCGACTTTTCGTGCCGTTGGTGTCAGCCCTGCTGCACGATCTTTGGGCACAATAACCGCATCAACACCGGCGGCATCTGCAGTGCGCAAACAGGCACCTAAATTATGCGGGTCGGTTACGCCATCTAACACCAACAAAAAAACATTTTCTTTTTGTATAATATCTTCCAGTGATTTTCCTTCTATTTTTGCAGACGATTTATAACGAACCGCAACACCCTGTGTTTTATGACTATCCGCCTGTTTTTGCAAATCGGTTTTTTTTAAATACTCAATTGAGATACTCTGTGATTGCGCATAATCAATTAACTGTTTTATGCGTTTATCGTGACGATTTTTTTCCACCATTAACTGCAGAATATTCGCCGGATCATTTCGAATAATGGATTCGACAGAATGAAAACCAAAAATAATTTCAGATTGCATAACTAGCGTTTTTTACTCGCATTTTTTTCAAACGCCGCTTTAGCCATAGCAATATGTTTATCGAGCGTTTCACCAAAATAATAAATATTACCAATTCCAATTAAACGTGGAGCGAGTTCATGGCCTTTTGAATTTAAAAACAATATAGTTGGTGTGATATCAACATCATATTTTAATGCCAATACATCGCCAGAAATTAACTCCCCTTTGGCGTTTCGCAAATAACCATAATCCTCAATATAAACTTGCCTGATAAGTATTGTCGATTTATAGTCGCCCGACTTAATCATTGGCAAAAGATAATTATTACGCAGCGCATCGCAATATTCACAATCCTCTGCTGTGAACATTAAAAGAATGGGGAGATTTTTATTCTCTGCCTGCTGCTTTAATACCCGCAAATCTTCTACGGTTTGAACCTGTGCTTCAGCCAGCAGACTGCTGGGCAGCAATAACAAAACAGCACAAAATACGAATCTAAGTTGACAAACTAAATTAATCATAAGTAATTATAAGCCTGTTAAATTTACGCTATTTCAGGGCAAATATTACAGCGTAAAATTCGCCCTGTTTTTCAAAATTAAACAGCTAATCTGAATTTATTTCTTTTTAGCTTTTTTCTTAGCGGCCTTCTTTTTAGGCGTTACTTTTTTAACGACCTTTTTCTTTGGGGCAACTTTCTTAACTGCCTTCTTCTTAGGTGTCACCTTCTTTTTAGGTATTGCCTTCTTAGTTACCTTTTTCTTTGGTGTTATCTTCTTTTTAGGTGCTACTTTCTTAATCGCCTTTTTCTTTGTTGCCACTTTCTTTTTAGGTGCTACTTTCTTAACCGCTTTTTTCTTTGCTGCCGTCTTCTTTTTAGGTATTACTTTCTTTATGGCCTTTTTCTTTGCTGCCACTTTCTTTTTAGGCACTACTTTCTTAACGGCTTTTTTCTTTGCTGCCACTTTCTTTTTCGGTATTACTTTCTTTACGGCATTTTTCTTTGGTGACGCCTTTTTAGGTGTTACTTTCTTAACTGCCTTTTTCTTTGGCGACGCATTTTTAGTCACGACTTTTTTAACCGACTTTTTCTTTGCTGTGACCTTTTTCTTCGCTACTGATTTTTTAGGCGCTGCTTTTTTAACGGCTTTTTTCTTAACCGCAGCTTTCTTCGGTGCCACCTTCTTTTTAACGACTTTTTTCTTAGCATCTGTTTTTTTAGATGCCACTTTCTTTTTGGCCGTGGTTTTTTTCGGCTTTTCTTTTTCTACCTTCTTTTTCTTAGCAACGGGTTTTTTAGCCGCGGGTTTATTTTTAGCTGCCAGTTTCTTTTTATCTTTTTGTTTCGATTTACCCGACGGCTTTTTCTTGCCTTTTTTCTTTTTCGCTGTATCTATTGAAATCACATTTTCTGGTTTTCTGTTTTCGTCGTGACTCAATAATTCAAAATCAATTTTTCGCTCATCCATATTAACGCCGGCCACATTAATGGTAACCGCATCACCTAACTGAAATACCTGCCCCGTGCGCTCGCCAAATAAACGGTGCGTAACCGGTTCGAATTTATAATAATCTTTAGGTAGGTTTGTAATATGAACTAAACCTTCAACAAATATTTCGTTTAATTCAATAAAAATACCAAAGGAGGTAACCGAGGTAATAGTCCCTTTAAAATCGCTACCAATGCGTGCTTGCATAAATTCACATTTAAGTGACGACACCGCATCGCGCGTGGCTTCATCTGCGCGACGTTCATTTGCCGAACAATGTTCGCCCAAATGCACCATGTCACTTTCACGATAAAAATACTCTTCAACTTTATTGCCTTGCACAACATGGCGTATTGCACGGTGCACCAGCAAATCGGGATAGCGACGAATCGGTGATGTAAAGTGTGCGTAATTTTCTAACGACAAACCAAAGTGTCCGTCATTCTCTGGCGAGTAAACGGCCTGCTGCATTGAACGTAATAATACGGTTTGAATTAAATGAAAATCGGGGCGACCTTTTGCCTGATTAATTAAATCACCGTAATCCAGCCTTTCACCTTTGCGTTTAAATTTTAAACCGACACCCGCAATGAAATCTTTTACGTCTTCAATTTTTTCTTCTTTGGGGCCTTTGTGCGAACGGAATAAGCCGGGGATTTTATGTTTGCCAATAAATTTTGCGGCTGCAATATTGGCAGACACCATGCACTCTTCAATTATTTTGTGCGCTTCATTTCTTGATGTGGGCACAATCTTTTCGATGCGTTTATTCTCATCGAATACAATTTGCGTTTCTGTTGTTTCAAAATCAATTGAACCGCGTTTTTTGCGTTGTTTAATTAATGCTTTATATAAATCGTAAAGGGTTTCTAAATGCGGCAACACATCTTTAAATTCTTTTCGTAATGCTTTGTCGTTGTCTTCGAGCATGGCTGAAACTTGCGTATAAGTTAATCGCGCATGTGAAAACATAACCGCTTCAGAAAAATCGCTGCTGAGCATTTTGCCGGCTTTATTAAAGTGCATTTCACACACCATGCACAAACGATCGACTTTCGGGTTTAACGAACACAAACCATTGGATAAAACCTCGGGCAACATGGGAATAACACGTTCGGGAAAATAAACCGAAGTTGCGCGATTGTAGGCTTCTTCGTCTAACGCTGAAGCGCGTTGCACGTAATGCGAAACATCGGCAATGGCGACTAATAGTTTCCAGCCTTTGGCGGTTTTTTCGCAGTAAACGGCATCATCAAAATCGCGTGCGTCTTCGCCGTCAATGGTCACTAATGGTAATTGGGTTAAATCGACGCGACCTTTTTTGTCGCTTTCTGTAACCGAAGTATGAATTTTTTTAACTTGCTCTTTAACGTCATCCGGCCATAAAAACGGAATGTTGTGTGCGTGAATCGCAATATCAATTTCCATTCCTGGCGCCATGTGATCCCCAACAATATCGGTAATTTTTCCGATGGCTTTATTTCTAAACGTCGGCTGCTGGGTAATTTCAACAATCACAATTTGGCCGTGAGTGGCGTCGTTGAGTTGATCTTGCGGCACCATAACATCTTGCGTGATGCGTTTATTATCGGCGACAACAAAACACACGCCCGACTCAATAAACAATCGCCCAACAATGCGATTATTCGCACGCTCGGTCACGTTAATCACCGCGCCTTCACGACGCCCGCGACGATCAATGCCAGACACTTGAACCACGGCGCGATCACCGTGCAACAAAGTGCGCATTTGGCGACCGTGTAAAAACAAATCATCACCGCCTTCATCTGGCACTAAAAAGCCAAAACCGTCGGGATGCGCAATTACACGACCACTAATTAAATCTTCTTCGTTCACCGGCACATAACCATCACGGCGATTTCGAATTAGCTGACCATCACGCACCATGGCATTTAAGCGCCGACGTAAAGCCTCTTTTTGATCAGGCGTTTCCATTTTCAGTTTCGACAAAAGGTGGTCATGGGACATGGCCCCTTCTTCCTGCACCACCTGCAAAATAAGCTCACGACTCGCAATCGGGTTTTCGTAATTACTCGCTTCACGTGCCTTTTGCGGATCAACCAACGGTTTATTTGATTTATTATTATGCGGGGGCTTGCCAGATTTAGAGTGAGATTTTTTGTGACGTTTCTTATTTTTCTTTTGATCCTTTTTCTTTGGATCGCGATTGCTGTCGTGCTGTGTCGATTTTGCCATTTTTTAGAATTCTGATTACAAACGCCAATTGTACACTAAAGCGACAGGAGAATATCTTTTTAAAGTGAATAGCTTATGACTTTGTGATTGACAAAAACAAAGCCAAAAGCTAAAGTTCGCGCCGTCTCGGATCAATCGATCCACGCAACACTCAGCCGAGGTGGCGGAATTGGTAGACGCGCTAGCTTCAGGTGCTAGTGAGCTTTGGCTCGTGGAGGTTCAAGTCCTCTTCTCGGCACCATATAACTAGACAATAGCAGACAGTATAACCTATTGTTTTAGCTATATTTATTATAACCGCAAATATCAGTGTAGTCTGAAACTGTCCTTATTTCAAAACTTCTTCAACACTTACACAGCACTTAATTCTGTAGCTCTCTGAATTAAATTACACTACTGTTTATTTTCTTGATCAAAAATCACTCAATCTTAAGCCTGCTTTACCCGCAATAAACCAACCCATTAACTCAAGCCACTGATTGCTATTTTGTAATTACGCCGCTGTATTTTACAGAACAAACAAATCATTTTTTCTGAGCTATTTTTATTAATAATTTTTCGCTTTAACGAGTGCATAGCACTACAAGAAATACACAGAACACGATAGCTTATTTATTCAGTCGTCATGCGTTATTCAAAAACAATAGCACTCACTTCAGATCAGTTAGACTAGAGATTATTATCCCCACTTAAACAGGTAGGCAAACTTATCAAGTATTCCTTGATAAGTTTGATTATTTAACGATTTTACCAACCAGTAGAACTACGTCATTACAAAGACCAGAAATACATCCTGAAGCACGATCCTCAGACAACATACAATTTAACTGCATCCTGTTGTGTATGAGCTGCGAAACCGTAAGACCTGTAGCAGGAACCTTAACTTGGTTTCGACCCGATGTAGCATCTTGATATCCCCTCTCCCTCTAGGAGAGGGCTAGGGAGAGGGTTACACAAGTTCCTTTTACTAAAAAAGCTTACATCCTCACTTAAATTACTTTTTTCGCGTAATTAACATCAGCTTGCCTTCTTTCTCGACTTTCATTCGATTTAAAAAGCTCATGCCTAATAAAACCTGTGTTGGAAAATCACCATCAACGACCATGCCACGCACATTACGTTCGAGCAGTTTTCCTAAGCGCACCGTTTTTAGTTGTATTGACCAAGCTTTAGCAATACCCGATGCCGTGTTTGCATGCGTTGGTTTTCCTTCCATACGATATTGAATACCTAACTTACGCGCTTCTTTTGCACTCATCGCGATTGTGGTTGCACCGGTATCAATTAAATAATTTACCGACTGCCCATTAATACTGCCATAACCTTTAAACATTCCGTTTTTGTCTGAGACAACACGTTCGGTAATCAGCTCTCTTTGTTTAAAGTGAGTTCCTATCGTGGTACCCATTTTAAATTCTTTCTTCTCGCCATCCACTTCTAAAATGGCACTTTTCGTATTCGATGAAATCAGTTTTACACCATCCACATTATCACCCGTGCGCAGGGTGGCTCTTTCGCCATCAATCACTAACACCACTAAACCTGGCATTAACGCCTGCACATCGATTGTTTCAACTGCTTGAAGTGGCAGCGCAAACAACAATAGTATTAGTTTAATTATTTTCATAATAAATTCAAAAGAAATAAATAATAGTATGTAAACATATAAAAGCAAAAAAACCGGCCAGCACGTCATCTAGCATAATGCCGAATCCACCATGTACTTTTTTATCTATCCATGAAATCGGCCAGGGTTTTAAAATATCAAAAAAACGAAATAACACAAATCCTGCCGCTACCCATAACCAATCAAATGGAACCGCTATCATGGTGATAAAATAACCCGCGATTTCATCAATAACAATTCCCGAATGATCATGAACGCCTAACGCCTTACTGGTATAAGCACACAAATAAATACCGACAACACTTACCACAAACGTAATCACCAAATACCCTGTTAAATTTAAATGGCTAATAAAAAAATACAATGGAATGGCGGCAAGCGTGCCAAACGTGCCAGGTGCTTTCGGCATTAAGCCTGAACCAAAGCCCAGCGACAAAAAATGCAACGGATTTTTTAAATATGATACGGGAATTTTAATTGAGTTTTTCATCTTAAAAATGATTATATCCGATTTTATTTAACGTTATTAATTCATTATTTAAATAACATTTAACATTAGATCCGGCGGTGACTTTTCCTATGCAGGTTATATTAATATCATTTAATTTCATGCGTTTTTTTATTTCTGAAACATCTTTCTCTGCACAGGTAAAGCACAACTCATAATCATCGCCACCACTTAAAATAGTTTGCCAGTCTGGTTTTTGATTATAAAAATCGAGTGTGCTTGCCGATAGCGGAAGCTGTTCAATATTAATACTTGCACCCACTTTACTCGCTTTACAAATATGACTTAAGTCGGCAATTACTCCATCTGAAATATCAATGGCCGCCACCGAAAAATCACTCAACAAACGCCCTGCTTTCACTTGAGGTTGCGGGCGATTTAAACGTTGAATACAATATTTTAAAGATGAATTAGGTTGGCGTTTATTTAAAACAATATCGAGCCCAATTGTGGCATCACCGATACTGCCTGTTACAAAAATAGAATCACCTATTTTTGCCTGACTTCTTTTTAAACTGTTTTCAGATTCAATAAACCCCGTAATAGTAACACTAATACTTAATGCGCCTTGCGTGGTATCACCACCGATTAAAGCCACATTATGTTTTTTTGCCAATTCATTAAAACCACGCATGAAATCGCACAACCATTTTTCATTGGCCTCGGGCAAACTAATCGCTAAACTCACCCACGCAGGTTCGGCTCCCATTGCAGCCAAATCACTTAAATTAACCGCTAACGATTTGTAACCAATATCTTCAGCGCGGGTTGATTCTGGAAAGTGAACACCGCTAATTAAGGTGTCGGTTGATACTGCAAGTGATTTACCTGGCGGTGGTGAAAGTATTGCACAATCATCACCTATGCCAAGTAAAACATCATTGCGTTGAACGGGGCTGGTTTTAAAAAATTGATTGATGAGATCAAATTCTGACACAATTAATTTTCTTTAAACTTCGGCTCGCATGTGCGGAAACAAAATAACATCGCGAATTGAAGGCGCATCGGTTAGCAACATAACCAACCGATCTATGCCGATACCTTCACCCGCAGTCGGTGGCAAACCGTGTTCGAGTGCGCGAATATAATCGGCATCAAAATGCATGGCTTCATCGTCCCCTGCATCTTTATCTGCGACCTGTTGTTTAAATCTTTCAGCCTGATCTTCCGCGTCATTTAATTCTGAAAAACCATTTGCAATTTCGCGCCCGCCAACAAAAAATTCAAAGCGATCGGTGATAAATGGATTGTTATCATTTCTGCGCGCTAACGGTGAAACTTCTGTTGGGTACTCGGTAATAAATGTTGGATTCATTAAACGATGCTCAACCGTTTTTTCAAAAATTTCAATTTGAACCTTACCCAAACCGTAAGAATCTTTTAATGGAATCGCTAATTTTTCTGCGACTTTCCGCGCCGCTTCAAGGGTATTAATATCATCCTCGGTTAAGTCTGGATTAAAATGCAAAATGGAATCGAACACAGATAAGCGATCAAACTGACTACCAAAATCATACGTGTCGCCCTGATATTTTATTTGCGTATCGCCGACAACATCTTTTGCTAAACCGTGCAAGAGCGCTTCGGTAATATCCATTAAATCATTATAATCCGCATAAGATTGATAAAACTCTAACATCGTAAATTCAGGATTGTGTCTTGTTGAAACGCCTTCGTTTCTAAAGTTACGATTAATTTCAAATACTTTTTCAAAACCGCCAACCACTAAACGCTTTAAATACAGCTCCGGTGCAATTCGCATAAACATCGGCATGTCTAATGCATTATGAAATGTTTCAAAGGGGCGTGCCGTTGCACCGCCAGGAATGCCCTGCAACATCGGTGTTTCCACATCCATAAATCCGCGGTCTTCAAAAAAGCGGCGAATGTAAGAAACAATTTTTGAACGCATTTGAAAGGTTTCACGCACTTCCTGATTCATCACTAAATCAACATAACGTTGACGATAACGGGTTTCCTGATCTGAAAGGCCGTGAAATTTTTCGGGCAACGGGCGTAGCGATTTTGTTAACAAATGAATATTGGTTAACTTAACCGAAAGCTCATCGGTTTTTGTTTTAAATAAAACACCTTCTGCACCAATAATATCGCCGACATCCCATTTTTTAAAACCCTCATTATATAAACCTTCGGGCAGTGAATCACGTTGCAAAAACAATTGTATGCGACCAGACATATCTTGCAACTGTGCAAAACTGGCTTTGCCCATAATGCGTTTTGCCATCATGCGACCGGCCACTTTTACGCTGACGTTTAACGCCTCTAATTCTTCTTTTGTTTTATCATCGTATTGCGCATGCAAATCTGCGGCTAAACTATCGCGGCGAAAATCATTAGGAAAGGCATTGCCTTTTTCACGCATTGCGGTCAGTTTTTCTCGACGTTGTGCAATGAGTTTGTTTTCGTCTTGTGGTGCTGCTTCTTTTTTGTTTTCGTCTGTCATGATGTTTTATATTTTCTGTAATTTAAAAAGTAAAAATATTTACACAAGCTGTGTGGTATAAAATTTTACCGCAAATATCATTTTAATATTTTATTTGCGAATAAATGTTTTTGCTTTTATATCACCTGCTTTCGTGAAAAATCTCAATATAGAGAGCTTATTTTGTTTTTACAAACCCGATTTCAAACTGGCTTCAATAAACATATCAATGCCGCCATCTAAAACCGCCTGTGTATTTCCGGTTTCAACATTGGTGCGCAAATCTTTTATTCGCGATGAATCTAATACATAGGAACGTATTTGACTGCCCCATCCAATATCAGATTTATTATCTTCAACGACCTGTTGATCGCCACTGCGTTTTTGTAATTCTAATTCATAAAGTTTGGCTTTTAATTGTTTCATTGCACTGGCTTTATTTTTATGTTGTGAGCGATCGTTTTGGCACTGCACCACCACATTAGTTGGCAGATGAGTTATGCGCACTGCCGATTCTGTTTTGTTTACGTGTTGCCCACCCGCGCCCGATGCACGATAAGTATCAATGCGTAAATCTGCTGGGTTAATATCAATTTCAATATCGTCATCGACTTCGGGCGAAACAAACACCGCGGCAAAAGAAGTGTGTCGACGACTGCCAGAGTCGAATGGCGATTTACGTACTAACCGATGCACGCCGGTTTCTGTGCGTAACCAGCCGTAAGCATAATCGCCAACAAAACTAATGGTTGCACCTTTGATGCCGGCAACATCGCCCGCGGTCACTTCCATTAATTCGGTTTTAAAACCGTGCGCTTCACCCCAGCGTAAATACATGCGCAAAATCATTTCTGCCCAATCTTGTGCTTCGGTGCCGCCGGAGCCAGATTGAATATCTAAAAATGCATTGGCATGATCCATTTCGCCGGAAAACATTCTGCGAAACTCTAAGGCTTCAATTTGTTTTTCCATTGCGGCCAAATCATCAGCAACCGATTGCACGCTTTCTTCATCGTTTTCTTCAACCGACATTTCCAGCAACTCGGCGGCATCGGTTAACGCATTATCTAAATTAACAATGGTGTGTACGATTGCTTCGAGCCGTGATTTTTCTTTGCCCAACTGCTGCGCCCGTTGCTGATCGTTCCACACATCGGGCTGTTCGAGTTCGCGATTTATTTCGTCTAACTCTTCTTTGCGGGTATCAAAGTCAAAGATACCCCCGAAGCTCGTCACGTCGCGAACAAAGATCGCTGATCTGATTTTGAATGGGGTTGATTTCTAGCATAAATCCGCAAACTATTGTGTCAATCTGAAAGCGCGTATATTACCTTATATCGGGATTTTCATCTATAGGGGGATTGTTTGTAATCGACAGCGTTATTCCATAAGCTTAAACAAGAATGTGTAAGCCTGGCGCTTAAGACAAAACCAGATAGCGCTGAGGTAAGCGGAGTCCAGGCATGTGCGTTTTTTTGCACATGAGAACTTGACCGTTTTGTTAGGCTGCTTTAATGTTTAGTTTTTTTACTTTACGAAGATCTACATTGTTTTTAGCATGCCATAGATTATAAGAGTTTTGCATGGCAAGCCAACTTTCAGGTGAGCGACCTAGAGTTTTAGAAAGTCTTAATGCCATTTCAGGAGATATGTTGCTCTCAGCATTAATTAACCTGTTAAATGTTGATGGTGAAACTGTAAGCTTTTCAGCAACAGTGCGTGAGCTTATATTGAAAGGAGCCAGGTATACTTCTTTAATAAACTGACCTGGGTGGGGTGGATTATGCATGCTCATTAGTGATAGTCCTCGTAGTTAACAATATAAATATTTCCATTCTCAAACTTAAATGTAATACGCCAGTTACCACTGACTGAAACAGACCATAATTCATTTAGCTTGCCCTTTAATGGGTGAAGCTTATATCCCAGTATATTCATATCTTCAATAACTTGTGATGAGTCTAGTGCGGCCAATATCATTTTTAGTTTGATCTTGTGCTTACTTTGTATGCCAGCAGTACTGCCTGTTTCATAATATTTCTGCAATCCTTTGTGCTTAAATGATATGATCATATTTGTAGTATAGCGCATTGCGCGCCACGCATCAACCTGTGTGTAAATTGTTGACTTTAAAAGCCTGACACCTCACTTTAACTTTATTCGAAATAAAGAAAAAGCAGTAGTTTACTTATTTTTTAAACATTTTTATGTTTGATAATAAAATACATATATTCCTGTTTTGCACCGCTGGGCATAATGTGCGTGCTAATGGTTGTTTCTACTAACTCCAATGTGTTTGATAACTCACGTTTCATTTTTTCTTCATCGTATTGCACCACGTCAAGCCCGCTACATTTATTTGGGCCATCAAGTGAGAACGTACCCATAATTGCATGACCTGATGTGGATAAATTTTGACTTAAATTTTGCATATAATTTTTTCGGTCTTGCGCATTAGTTAAAAAATGAAACACGGCTCGATCATGCCAAATATCAAACGTGTTTTTGAAATCCATTTTATTTGTTATATCTTCGCTTAAGTATTCTGGAATATTTCCATTTCTTCCCAGCCGAGATTTAACACTTGATAATGCTTCTTTTGATAAATCAAGCAGGGTAATATTTTTGTAGCCTTGTTGGATTAAATAATCCACCAGAACCGATGCGCCACAACCTACATCAATAATAGATTGTGTAGGCTGTGAATTTATTTTAGATAACAGCTCAAGTGATATCGCAGGAGACGCCTGATACCAGCCCACCTGTTTGTGGTTTTTCGTTTTATAAATATTTTCCCAGTGCGTTTTTGATTGGCTCATTCTTTATACCTGTTGACTGTTACTACATTGCATTAAACAATATTGTCATTTAAAACTATTTAAACAGTTCAAAGTATAAGACATAAAATCATCAATAAAAAACGTTAAGGTACCGAAGAAGATATTTATTGTTTTATGTCATGTTGATTTATTTAATATCTGGATAAACAAGAAAAAGACAACGCAAATGTACGTTAAACTCCGCCAATAAACGCAAATATAAAATCACTTTATATATAACATCACGGCTGTCCCGTTAAGGGAGTTTAAAATAATGTAATAAGTCTATATATCATGTTTGTTTTAAGCATTTAGTTGTTAACGACATGAAAATAATTATTAAACACATTTGTAAATAACTTTAAATCGTCGCATCGAACACTTTTATCAGGAAGGGGGCTGTAAAGAACACGCCGTATTGATATTTGAATTAATCGATTGAAGCGATAAACTGTTGTAACCCTCACCCCAGCCCTCTCCCAAAGGGAGAGGGGGCAAAAAGCGTCGTGATTCCCTCTCCCTTTGGGAGAGGGTTAGGGTGAGGGTTGCATCGATACCCAGTACAAGCACCTGGAAACGATATTTTTTAAGTTAACGGGACACTAGTAATATAACATTATCAAACTATATTTAGCATTTGCGTTTATTGGCGGAATTTAGCATGCATTTGCTTTTTCTTTATTCTTTATTTCTGTGTTAAAAAAAGTGCAACACCTATTTTTCTAATCTATTTTATGGCTTATTTTTTAAGCTATGATTTTAAGATTTTTTCTGATCCTGTTTTTTCTTCGCCACATCATTTCGCAAATACACGGGCTGCGCTTCTTCTGCAGTTACGGCTTCGCCTCTGTTAAATGCGGCGGCGGCTAACTTAACAATGCTTGCCGAACGAGGAAAATAATCTGCATAAATAGCTGTAATCTGTTCACCTAATTTTTCATTAAGTTGTTCCGCATAACTATCCCACGCTGAACCTGCGCCACAATACTGATTAGAAAAATTTTTATTTATTGCTACCATTTTTGCAGCTGAAACTTTTTCTTCACCATTCAATACCATTAAATTATTTTCATCTAATGAATAACACCCCCAATACATTTCACCCATGCGCGCATCAATGCCGGCGATAACTTTTTTTTGTTGATGATTTTCATACGTTAATTGCGCAATGGCGGCCAATGTTGAAACGGGAATAACTGGCAAATCACAGGCAAACGCTAAACCTTGCACAACACCTGTTGCTATACGCACGCCAGTGAAAGATCCGGGGCCACAACCAAAAGCCAACGCGTCTAAATCGGTAACTTTTAATTTTGCATCGCTTAATAATTTTTCAACCATTTTCAAAATAAGCTGCGTGTGTTCTCTGGGCGCTAATTGATATTGTTCTGTAATAACACCGTCAATAAATAATGCCGCAGAGCAGGCTTCAGTTGAAGTATCAATAGCTAAAATTTTCACAGCTTCTGTTTTCATAACTCCAGCGCTTCTTCATTCCACGACTCATAAAAAGCAACCACATCTTCAATGCGTTTGCTCTGCGGCATGTCGGGCAAACTTTCTAAAAAAACCTTTCCATAAGGTTTGGTTTTTAAACGGTTGTCTCCAATCATTAACACGCCGTAATCTTTCATGTCGCGAATTAATCGCCCCGCGCCCTGCTTTAATGCAATCACGGCCTGCGGTAATTGATAATCCATAAACGGATTACCGCCCTGTTTTCTAATGCCATCTAATCGCGCTTGCATTACCGGATCACCTGGCGAGGCAAACGGCAGTTTATCAATAATAACGCAGGACAATGCTTCGCCGCGCACATCTACGCCTTCCCAAAAACTACTGGTGCCCAGCAATACTGCATTGCCTAATTCACGAAATTTTTCCAGCAGTTGATGCTTTGGCAAACTGCCTTGAATTAATATGGGATACTCAACTTTTCGTTGCAGTAATTTTGCCGCTTCGTTTAGCGCACGATAACTGGTAAACAATAAAAACGCGCGACCTTTGCTGGCTTGTAAAACGGGGATGGCTTGTTGAATTAATTTTTCGGTGTAATCAAAACTCGATGGCTCGGGCAAATTATCGGGCAAAAATAAAAGTGATTGTTGCGGATAATCAAACGGGCTATTCCAATTACCTTTTTCGTATTCCTCCAAACCTAAACGTTTTGCAAAGTGTTCGAAATCGCGCCCCACTTCTAAGGTTGCCGATGTAAAAATCCAGCTGCCGGGTAACGCATCACGTTGTTGTTTAAATAGCGCGGCAATATCAATGGGCGTTGAGTGTAAAACAAACCCTTTGCTGTAAGTTTCATACCAATAAATAGAGGCCGCTTCTTCTGCCGACTCTTCACCGTAATTTTTAAAACTTTGATAGTTTTCTAAGCTACGCACCGCACATTGCTCTAAACCTTTTCCTCTGTCAGCAATATTTTGTAAAATATCAGTTAAGTTATTTAAATGATTGATTATATTTTCTTTTGCTTTTTGTAGTGCAGGTTTAAATTTAATTTTCGCCCAGCCATCACGTTGATTGTCTGTTCCCAAGGCTAATCTAAATTGCGCCATACTGGTTTTTAATTCGTCACAGGCATCGCGTATTTCTATACTTTCCGGTGCATCTTTTATTTGTTCGGCAATGCAATCGTTAATTAAATTATTTAACTGGCGACTACTGCAACCTTTGCCAAAAAAACGCGATGCCACTTCGGGAAGTTGATGCGCCTCATCAATAATAAACGTTTCTGCTGCGGGTAACAGTTCACCGAAGCCTTCTTCTTTTATTGCCATGTCGGCCAATAATAAATGATGATTAACGACAACAATATCGGCTTCCTGCGCATCACGCCGCGCCTTTACCACAAAACATTTTGACCAGTCTGCACACTCACTGCCTAAACAATTATCGGCGGTTGACGTAACCAAAGGCCAGACTCTTGCGTCTTCTGAAATTTCTGACATTTCAGCCAGGTCACCACTTTGTGTTGTTTTTCCCCAGGCGTTAATTCGACTTAAATGATCTTGCATTTCGCGAGTTAGAAAAGTTTGTTGATGTGAAATACTCAACCGATATGTGCATAAATAATTTGCACGACCTTTTAATAGTGAACAGGGTAAATCAATATTTAAGGCTTTTTTAACGAGTGGAATATCGGTGTGAAATAATTGATCTTGTAAATGTCGAGTACCGGTAGAAATAATCACTTTACGATTAGAAATAATCGCCGGTACTAAATACGCAAATGTTTTTCCAATGCCGGTTCCTGCTTCGGCAATTAACACCTGTTTTTTTTCAATCACTTTTTCAATAGCATCACTTAATGCTTGCTGCCCTGCACGTGCGGTAAACCCATCAAGTGCATCCGCAAATACACCTTGTTCACTTAATAAATTTGCAGATTTTCTCACTTAGTTTTCCTGTGTCGGTACATTAATTATTTTATGATTAAACGCTTTTAGTTCTGTATTATTTTTAATGACACTATTGGATCGTTTTGCATGTTGTCTGGCCTGTTCATATTTTCCTTGCTTTAAATAAATGACCGCCATGCGCGACCAAACTTCTGCGTATTTTGGATTAATGCGCAGCGCTCTTTCAAGCGTTGCTAATGATCCTGTTAAGTCATTATTTGAAAACTGTTTATCAGATTGAGCTAACAAGGTTTTAATAACATCCGGTAAATGCGTGTTATCTGCTACGGGCAAAATACCTGTTGCACTATCAAGCGTTTCTATTTTATGTTGCGTGCAGGCCGAAAACATCAACACCATTATAAAAGGCAAACTGCATAAAAGGCGAGCCGGTATTAATTGAAAAAACGTTTTATTTGATCGAAGATTCCGACGGATTTGCATTGTGCTTTCTCTGTTGGCTCTGAGCCTTGAATAAAGGGTAATTCTACCGCACCTAAACAATTTTTATTTGATAATCCACCGCTTTCGCCATCGACCCAAACTTGCGATATGCCAGCGGGAGGATTTAAAGATAAACTTTGCACATCCATATTTTTAAATAAATCTGTCCACAATCTTAATGCGCCGGAGGAACCGGTTAGCCCCGTGCCGCCATTGTCATCGCGCCCGATCCACACAACGGCTAATTGATCGTCAGAAAAACCGGCATACCAACTATCTCGTAAATCATCGGTGGTGCCGGTTTTACCCGCTAACGATTGGGGAATATTTCGCGCCAGTGATTTTGCGGTGCCACTTTGGGTCACTTCGTGCAAAGCATAGTTCACTAAATAAATGGCTTTTTCATCTATGGTTTTATCTGATTTTAATGGATAGCGTTTTAAGGGTTTGCCATCTTTATTCAACACTTCGCGAATCACTTTCAACGGCATATTAAACCCACCCGCCGCATAAGTTTGATACATGTTTGCCACATCAAATGGCGATAAACTAAATGCACCCAATGTCATTGATGGGTACGCAGGAATATCTCGACTAACGCCTAAGTTGTGCAAGGTATCTGATAAATCTGACAACCCTATTTCCAAACCCAGACGCACCGTTGGTACATTGCGTGATTTTTTTAACGCATCGATTAATAAAATATCACCGATAAATTTTTTATCGTAATTTTGTGGAGACCATTGTTCATCTTTGGCAGTTTTAATATGTAACGGGCTGTCATCCAACAAGCTTGCCAGCGTATATTTTTTCGGCTGTTGTAACGCGGTTAAATAAATTGCCGGTTTAATTAACGAACCAATTTGGCGCACCGCATCGAGTGAGCGATTAAACCCTGGGTAATCGGGATTTCTATCCGACACCATTGCTTGAATTTCACCCTGCTGACTCGATGCAACAATTAATGCAGTTTGTAGTTTTTCAACCGATGGATTTTTTTCTAGCTGGGCAATAACACGCTTCACACTTTTTTCAGCCTGTGTTTGTATAAGCGGATCGATGCTGGTAAAAATTTTTAAGCCCGATGATTTTAAATCACTTTCATCGTAATCACTTTTCAACTGACGCTTAACTAAATTAACCAATGCTGGAAAACGATTTTGTGAAAACCGAGGTTTTTTAGCCAAATCCAAATTTAAGTTTTTATATTTATTTAACTGCGCCTGAGTTAATACGTTTTGCTCAGTCATTAATTTTAAAACTTGATTGCGTCTTTCTTTTGCACGTGTGCCATGTTTTCTTGGCTCATACCACGACGGCCCTTTGACCAACCCCACCAGCAACGCCATTTGATCGCGGCGTAATTTTTTAAGCGAGGTGGCAAAATAATATTGACTGGCTAATTCAAAGCCGTGAATTTGTTGTGCACCGTTTTGCCCTAAATAAACTTCATTAATATAGGTTTCGAGAATGGTTGCTTTATCGTAATTAATTTCCAGCAGCAGTGACATTAAGGCTTCGTTTATTTTTCGACTTAAGGTGCGTTCGGGCGATAAAAACAAATTTTTCACTAACTGTTGCGTTAGCGTACTGCCGCCCTGCACCGCCCCCCTGGCTTTTAAGTTCGCTAACAGGGCGCGAATAATGGAACGCGGATCAACGCCCCAATGCTGATAAAAACGCCGGTCTTCTACGGCAAGTAATGCAAACACTAAATCATCAGGCACTTCATCGAGTTTAATTAATTGGCGTTCCTGTTGCGTTGCCGGATAAATGCCGGCAATTTTTACCGGCTCTAATCTAAAAAGAGCCAACACATCATCAGAATAAAGTTCATGCAACACACTGACTTTATTTTCATAAATACTTAACCGAATGCCCTGTGATTTTTGTTTTCCATCCCAATAAGTAAAGTCTCGGCTAATAATTTCAAAATGTGCATTATTTAAAATTCTATATTCGCCGGCCTTAGTCGGTCGATTAACCACCTCTACATATTCAATTTGTTTTAATTCGGTTTTCAGTTGTTCAATGCTTAAGGTTTTCCCCTGATACAGCTCCAACGGACGCGCATAAACATGCGACGGTAAAGACCAAATTCGGCCTGACATTTTATCGGTGATTTTTATATTTAAAAAAAGCAGGTAACTGACAAATGCGAAAACAATGAGAATAAAGCTAGTGACACTGTATTTATTAAAAAAAAATTTTATCCCGCCTTTACGCTTTTTTGTTTTTTTCTTTTTTGATCTCTTTTTGGCTGATTTTTTTTTAAGCGGTTTTTTATTAAGCGGTTTTTTATTTATGATTTTTTTTCGAATTGATTTTTTCGGCGTCGATTTTCTCTTTATCGTTTTTTTCTTTGTTGACTGTGTTTTTTGAAATGGTGTTTTTTTTGATGTCATAAATAGCGTTTAAACGATTTTAAATATAATTCATTTGAATTAATATTGGCTGAATAAAAAAGAGCATCAGGGCGATACTCTCACGCGAGTAATTATAACAGATGTTAACGACAGGTCGAAAGAAAACGCGCCGACTTTCCCTTGCAGGGATCGGATACAAACGAAGATTTTTCTTCTTTTTCTGCCGCTTGGCTTGCCGCTCTATCTCGCTCTGCATCCAGGAATTGCCTTTCTTTTTCTAACTTACGTTTCTCTTCGGCCAAAGCCCTGCGTTCTTCTTCAATGCGATTGCGCTCTTCCAGATTTTTTTTAACTAATGCACCTTTTTTAGATTGATTTACTCGTTGCGCTCTTTGTTTGTTTTCTGCATTTTTATTTTCAGCCGTTCTTCTTTTTTTAGCTGCTGCCAGCGCTACTGCACGTTTATTTGCTTCATTTTTTCGAATACGTGCCAGCTCTTTTTCTACCACAACCGCTTCTTTTTCGGCTTCGATAATCCCATTAAAAACAGCCTTATTTAACCAGGTTAATGCATTGTTTAAACTTTTCGGCACGCCAACACCCGCAGCGTACATTTTACCTAAAAAATACTGGGCGTCTGTATTGCCGGTGGCAGCTTCCTGGCGAAGCATGCCTAGCTGTGATTTAGTGAAATCGTTAAGACCGTTAGACTTTATCTCAAGAAAAAGTAATTTGTAGATGGATTTTTTATGCCCTTGTTTTGCGGCCTTTTCAAACCAGGTTAAAGCCTTTTGAATATTTTTAGCTGCGCCCTGACCCGTCTCATACATTTCGCCCACTTTGTACTGTGCTTCTGGGTTACCCTGCTCTGCTAATTTTGCTTGAAAGCGAAACACCCCCGCGGAAACATCCGATAAGGGTATCACCGCTACGGCATTGGTGAGTACCATCAGGTTTATTGATATTGAAAATATCAAATATAAAAAAAATCGCATCATTACAACACTTACTTGTTTTAGTTAATAATCATTTTTGTTAACTGCGGCACATCGAAAACCCACCATAATCCCTGGCAGGTATATCGATCAATTTGAATTATAAATTCAAATAAGCTCTAGATAAAATTTAAAGAGCGGTAAATTTTCTAAAAGATAACATCAATCGCAACGCTAATAAGTGATGTAGTATCATCTACAAATGCGGAATTAGCGAAATCTATACGCCGGAATAGACCGTTATTGCCTGCGTTCGCCTCTAATTCAATTTGCGCATATTCCATTTTCAGCGCAGCGCTATCATTTAACTCGTAACGCAATCCCAATGTAATCGTATCTTGGCGAGCGCCCTGAGTGAAGCCGTCAGTGAGCTCACCCGCGGGAGTGGAATCAATTGTTGCAAACGTAAGGTGCGGAAGAAACTTGCCCATGCGATAACCCAAAGTGACATAGTAACCATCTTGATCAGCAAATAACGAGTCGAAGGGAATATCGTTGAAGCCATTACCATTACTTAGCGTGCTTGTGTCAGGTGATATATCACGGGTTGTATATTCGGTGTAGCCTACAAAGTTGGCAATATCCCAGGATAAACTTGCTACGGATAAAACCGCATCGCCTTCACTGTTTAAACTATTGCCATCTGAGTTCTGACCTACAGTTGATACATCGGTTTGGAACGAACTTAATTGCATGGTGAAGTAACGGTTTTCTAAGCGCAGTGCCATGCCGATATAATTATCTGCAAAGAAGTTTGCCGAGGTGCCAGGCACACCTTCTGTGTTGGAACCAAAATAAGGCTGGAAGCCAAAATTCATGCTGCCGATTTTTGTTTGATAAAGTAGCTGCACCCCGATAATACTGTCAACAGGCATATTCCTATAAGCTTCTGCGGGAGGACGAATCCAAGGGTAGGCGTAACCGACTTCGAGGTAATCTGAAATTAAGAAAACAGGCTGTTTAATTCGCCCAGCACGTAAACTGGTTGATTCGCTCGCGGCGTAATCTAAATAAGCCCACTCTACATCTACGCTGTAATTATTATCTTCGGCGGAGGCCAATAGCTGCGCCACAACTTTCATGTCTTTTGCGACATCGGCGGTAATTTGTAAACCAAATTTTGAATCTTGTATAAAGGTAACATCATCTGTCACTTCATCAAGATAAATTACCTTTTTACCGTCTGTTTGGGTTTGAT
>UOFH01000199.1_pt1 | contig 30784 bp, 27 predicted proteins | sample 1988451 | NCBI WGS metagenome assembly UOFH01 (sample SAMEA4712194, study PRJEB27164) | hydrothermal vent metagenome | biome: marine basaltic hydrothermal vent biome; feature: marine hydrothermal vent; material: mineral | place: Pacific Ocean | collected 2011-06-14/2011-07-23 | depth 1689 m | reverse complement strand
CATCACCGTATGGTTGTTTTTTTAATGTCTTATCTTCACCGCGTAATATTTCAAAAGTGCGGCGTAAATTTTTAATTAAACCAGAATATTTTTTTACGGTGTCGCTAACAAATTGTGTGCCGCTGGAATTGAGTTTAACTTCGCGCAAAGCGCACCAGTTTTTTTTGTAGCGCTGGCGGCGAAAATCCCATTCTTTATATAATGATGCACCTTCTTCGTGATATGTTCCGGCCCACATGTTGGCGTCATTGTTTTTTTCTGTTTCGGAGATTATTTTATAATTTCCGTCACCGGCGGCGACTAAATAATCATCGGGGATTTCGCCAATATCCTGAATAATAGAGCTCATTAAGCTTTCCACGCCATCGGGTGGTTCAATTGATTCACCATCGAGTTCTAATTTGTATTTGAAACCTTCAGGCATATTCGGGTTGGGTATTTGTTGTGCGCTAATTTCACGCCTTTCTTCTTCGCTAAATTCGCTGGCTGGTTTTTCTTTTTTTTCTTCTAAAACATGTGCGATGGCCTGACGAAATAAATCTTTTTCTTTAATTAATCTTATCTCTCGGCGCAACTCAACTTTATCGGTTTGTAAACAGCCGGTGTAATAATTTAAAGTGGGAGGTGTTTGTGTATAAACTTGCGGTAGTAATTTTAATAAATCATCAGAACTGGTTTGTTCATTAATTAAATTTTCAATGCCATCGATTTTGATATCGCATATTTTTGTGTGCTCACTTAAATCGCAAAGTTGTTGCATCATTCGATGAATGCCAGGCAGCTCGATTTTTATTTTTTTATCGAGACGAATGCAGTCAAGCACATGAAACCATTTTTCTGCCTGCTCGTTTTTTTCGTAGCTTGCAAACACGGGGCTTAAATTATTTCGCCAACTGCCAAACCAGTTTTGAGCCCATAAAAAAACCACGGTGCATTTGTAAAGTTGAAAGTTATCTTGCTTTTTTGCGTAGCGATTAATAATGCTGGGTAGAAAAAGCGTTTCAGTGTCAGTGTAAGTTTTTTTGTCAGTTTCTAGTTTTAATCGCCGACCATTTAAACCCACTACAAAATGTTCCAACATATTGCAGACTTCTTCAAACGAAATGCCGGTGAGTTTTTGTTTTGCATTATGCGCCATAGATTCGAGTTCGTTAAAAACCTCAATGGCGCCATATAAACCTTTGTTATCGAATACATCTATCGCTTGATCTAACCATAATTCAATGGTATCTATTTCCATTAATTCAACGGCTTTTTGCATGCGGTTTGCCAGTTGATAAGCTAGCCCTGAATTTGTGTCAGCGGCTTTTTTTATGAGTTCGAGTAAGGTGTCCTGTGTTTGAATATCAAACTGGGTTAAATGTTGAATAACCGTTTCGTCAACTTCAACAAACATGTCATCAAGACGCTCTTCTATTTCTGTAAAGGTAAAGGGGGGTAAACTCATTTTTATATAATTCTTGAAAAAATAGTTTTTATTGAAATGTAATGGGTATTAAAAAACATTCTGTTATTTTTCGATTTAAAATAAAGTGGAGCTAAGCTCATTAATTGCCGCCAACATTTCAACGTCGTCGGTGAGTGCTTGAGAAATGGCAGTGTGGCATGCATCGACGGGTGAAATGCCCGCAGAAATTAATTTACCGGCGTGCACTAACAAACGCGTGCTTGCGCCTTCTTCTAAACCGTTGCCTTTTAAATTTCGCGTCATTTGTGCAAACTTAACTAAACGCTCGGCAAGTGATTGTTCGATGCCCGCTTCGGTTTTTACAATGCGTGTTTCTAATTCGGCTGATGGGTAATCAAATTCGAGTGCAACAAAACGTTGACGCGTGCTTTGTTTTAAATCTTTTAAAACACTTTGGTAGCCCGGGTTATAAGAAATGGCTAAACAAAAATCGTCGGTGGCTTCTAATAATTCACCGACCTTTTCCATGGGTAAAACACGTCGATCATCGGCCAATGGGTGGATAACAACGGTGGTGTCTTTACGTGCTTCTACCACTTCATCTAAATAACAAATGGCGCCGTGTCTAACGGATCGCGCTAAAGGCCCATCGACCCATTTTGTTTCGCCGCCAGAAATTAAAAAACGCCCAACTAAATCGGATGCGGTTAAATCGTCGTGGCAGGAAACGGTGATAAGGGCTTTTTTTAATCGCCACGCCATGTGTTCCATAAAACGGGTTTTGCCACAACCGGTTGGCCCTTTTAATAATATGGGAATTTGTTGTTTGTAAGCGGCGAGAAAAATATCCACTTCAGAGCCAACGGCTTCGTAATAGGGTTCCTCGTCAATAAAGTATTCTTCGGGCTTTAAGGATTTGGCAATGTCGTTCATCTGTGGCTCCGCGTGCGACTGATAACTCACCTTTATAGAGGCGATCAATAGTGTTGTATTTTGGTTAGTAATTGAAAAATAGTTATTTTTTCTATTCGTCATGAATGTACAGGGGGCGCTCAAGAAATACAATAGGCTGCCGATATAGTTGAGTAATAAATGATAATTTAATGCTAGAGCGGGCGCTGTTGCGAATGCATAAAAAGCATTAGCAGGAATGAATAATGGACACTTTAATTAATGGCCTTATAAGCGGGTTTAATTCATCTGTTTTTAAAGCGGAAAATAAATCAGTTTCTCAACTTTCTGATGATTCATCATCAGAAAATTCAATTGCGTTTTTAGAAAATGAATTGGGTAAAAATTTACCTGGCTTCACACCTATTGAAAAATTAAATACAGCGGATTTTACACCAGCGGCAGTGGCCGATAGAGTGCTTAATTTTATTGAGTCGACGATTAATTCAAGAGCCGGTAGCGAATTAGAAGCGCAGAGTTTATTGCAAGAAGCACGTGAAGGTGTGGCGCAGGGTTTTTCTGAAGCGCGGGACATATTAAACTCGATTGCAGAAGTCACTGGTGAAATCGATAATCAAATTAATGAAACTGAAAATCTTATTTTTTCAGGTTTAGATAATTTGGCTACATCTTTAATCACACCATCACAACAAAATAATACACGTTCACTCATTTCAGAAAGTGCATCACTGTCTACTGCTTTCGAACAAAGTCGCGAAGCTTCCATTGAAATTGTGACGCAAGATGGTGATAAAGTGGAAGTGAGTTATTCGGCTTTCGTTCAAGCATCGTCAAATCAAAATTATGCACGTAATCAGCAGGGGGAATTTTCTTCGTCCGAATTTTTAAATGCGTCTTCGATAGAGTTTCAATTTAGCGTGCAGGGCGATTTAGATGAAGGCGAGCAGCAAGCCATTAGTGAATTATTAACAGAGGTTGGCAGTTTGGCCGATACGTTTTTTAGTGGCGATGTGCAGGCGGCTTTTAACTCAGCATTAAATTTAGGTTTTGATAGCAGCGAGTTAAAAAGTTTTGCGTTAGATTTTCAACAAAGTACCTATGTTGAAGTGGTGCAAACCTATCAGCGAACAGAGAAAATTAATCAACCTGTTGAGTCTGCACAAAGCCCGCTTGCAGCAATTGATGTGTTGTCTCAGTTAGAGGCGTTACTTGAAAAATCAAAACAACAGGGCATAATTGAAGCACCTGAAAATACGGTTAAATCGTTATTGGTTGATATGCTGAATGTGTTAAATAAAGATAGCGATTCATTGTTAACCAATTATATAAAGGAGATTATTGAAAGCGCTTAAATTGTGCTGGTTGCAAAAACGTTATCTGCGATAGAGGTGTTTAGTTTAAAAATCACGCACTGCCTTTGAATTCGATATTATTGAAAAATGCCATCTTTTATTCTATATATACAGGATGAAGATTATATTGCGTGAACCTTCATATTAACGTCGCTAAATTTTTATCGCACCTTTTGTGGATATATTTTACGTGTTATTAACTGATATCGTTTATAAATATTTTATTCACAGTATTTCAATTGTTCACTCGTTTGTTGTTTATTCTCTTTTTTCTTTCTTCCTGTTTAATATCGCCGAGTTACCTGCCGCATCGCCAAAAGAGAATCAAATTAAAGTCGCTTATCTTTATCAATTTACGCAATTTGTTGAGTGGCCTTCCAGTGTGTTTGAATCTGCTCAGTCTAATTTTCAACTTTGTGTGTTGGGTTCGTCGTTATTTGACCGGCAATTAAAATTACTGAAAGGGCGAAAACACGACAGTCATCCCATTGTTGTTCGTTATCCCAAAACAAAAAAAGACGTGCAAGGTTGTCATTTATTGTATTTTGGAAAAATGGATGCGCAGCGTGAAGCGGCTATTTTAAATCAATATAAAAATACGCCGTTGCTCACGGTGAGCAGTGAGGCTGATTTTGCCAAGCACGGCGGAACGATTGGTTTTGTGATAATAAATGATCGGGTGCGGCTGGAAATTAATCGAGTAATGGCGCGCGATGCGAATGTAAAACTCAGTGCCAAGTTGCTTGAAGTGGGCATTATCGTTAAAGGTGCTTCGCTGCGAGGGCCGTCTTCATGAGATGGTTTAAACATTTGAATATTCGCGGCAAGCTAATTTTGATTATCTTGATGGTCACATTTATTACCGTGGCATTAATCGGAGGCATACGCATTGCGTGGGATATGCAACAGGCTCGCGAGGCTCTGGCGCAAGATATGTCGGCATTAAGCCGGTTATTAAGTAGCCGCTCCAGTGCGGCGTTAGCGTTTGATGATGCGCGTTTAGCGCAGGAAAACCTGGCATCGCTACAAGAAATTTCACATGTAGTGCAAGCCTGCCTTTACCGTGGCGACGGTTCAATATTGGCGGTTTATCAGCGAAGCGTTTCTCTCAACAATACCTGCCCAGCGTCCAAGCTTTTATTAGATAATGCCACTCGTTTTGAAGACGATTCTTTATATGTAGTGGCAGCGGTTCGGCAAAGCACGGAGTTGCTGGGCTGGCTTTTGGTGAGCAGTGATTTATCGCTGATAAATTCTCGATTGCACGATCAGCTGATTTTTTCAGCATTGGCTTTATTGGCGGCGCTGGTGCTGGCTTGGTTGCTCGCAACATGGTTGCAACGAATTATTTCTGCGCCCATTGAACGCGTTACGCAAGTTGCACGTGCCATTGAAGAGCAGCAGGATCGCAGCTTGCGTGCGCCGGTGGGAAATCAAGATGAAGTGGGTAAACTGGCGCATAGTTTTAATGCGATGCTCGATGCGCTGGACGAGCAAAACCAGCAGTTGGTTGCCGCTAAAGTCGAACAGCAAGTGGCATCAACACGTTATCGTAGTTTGGTGGAGTCCACATCGGCAATACCCTGGGAGCTGGAGTTAAATAGCTGGCGCTTTACCTTTGTTGGCCCACAGGCCGAGTTGTTGTTGGGTTATCCGGTGGATGATTGGTATCAGGAAAAATTCTGGGCTAATAGCCTGCACCCCGAAGATAAGGATGAAAGTCTCGCCTTTTGTCAGGCGGCTACCGCAGAAATGCGTAATCATCAATTTGAATATCGAATGCGCTCCAGCGACGGCAATTATGTTTGGATTCACGATGATGTGCAGGTGGTTTGCGAAGATGATAAGCCGGTGCGTTTACAGGGCTTTATGTTCGATATCACTGAGCGCAAGCGTCATGAGCAGGCGATAACCGATATTGCAGCGGGTGTTTCCGCTGAGTCTGGCGAGGCTTTTTTTCAACATTTAGTTGAGCACTTATCTCGGCTGTTCAATGCAGACTATGCCTTTATCGGCGTATTAGATAAAGATCAGCCGTTACAGATAAATACATTGGCTGTGTATGCTCACGGAAAAATCATAGATAATTTGAGCTATTCCTTGCGAGGTACGCCTTGTGCAAATGTGGTTGGGGAAAGCACCTGTATTTATAAAGAAGGGGTGCAAGCACTATTTCCACAAGATCCGCTGCTGAATGACATGGGCATTGAGGGTTACATCGGCAGCCCTCTCTATAATAGTAAAGGCGAGCCCTTGGGTGTATTGGTGGTGCTAGATAGTAAACCATTAAAAAGAACAGATCAGGCTGGTGAGCTATTAGATATTTTTGCTGCCCGCGCCGGTGCCGAAGTAGAGCGAATGTATGCGCAAGAATCGGTGCGAAAGCTTTCGCAGGCCGTTGAGCAAAGCCCGAATATGGTGATGATTACCGATGCCGACGGCATAATTGAATACGTTAATCCGTCATTTTCGGAGACCACAGGTTATGCCGCGCATGAGGTTATTGGGCAAAATCCCCGTGTCTTGCAGTCGGGAAAAACGTCCATTGAAGTGTATCAAAAATTATGGACAACGATTAAGTTGGGTCAGGTTTGGCGGGGCGAAATCGTCAATAAGCATAAAGACGAAACACTTTATACCGTGGAGGAAACCATTGCGCCCCTGTTTGATCAAAAAGGCGCTATCAGCCATTTTGTTTCTATTAAACAAGATGTCACTGAGCGCAAAGAAACTGAAGAAGCATTACGCCGTTCGCAAAAAATGGATGCAATTGGAAAACTTTCCGGTGGTATTGCTCATGATTTCAACAATCAACTGGGCGTGGTTATCGGCTATTTAGATATACTCAAAAGTCATATTAGTGACGATGAAAAATCGGTTAAGTGGGTTGATACCGCAATTCGAGCTTCATTGCACTGCATTGACTTAACGCGCCAGCTGCTCACATTTTCTCGTCAAACTGGCAAAGAAAAAGAGCAGGTCGATATTAATATCAAGTTAAAAGAACTGGAAACAATGGTGGCTCGTTCGATTACGCCAGAGGTAGATGTTCGTTATTTTCTTAGTGAGAATTTATGGCTAAGCGAAATTAACCCCGGTGAATTTCAAGATGTTATTTTAAATTTAGTGATCAACGCGCGTGATGCGATGCCCAGTGGCGGCAAGTTAACCATTGAAACGAAAAATAAATATCTGGATGCGGATACTGTTTCTTTTAACCCCAGTATTAACGCGGGTGATTACGTTATTTTAACAGTCAGTGACACCGGCATTGGCATGGATAAAAAAACCTTGGAACATATTTTTGAACCTTTCTTCACTACCAAAGCCGAGGGCGAAGGCACCGGTTTGGGAATGGCAATGGTTTACGGATTTGTAAAACGTTACGCCGGATCGATTAATGTATATTCAGAGCTCGGTGTGGGCACAACGTTTCGTCTTTATTTACCAAAATCTAAAAGTGAAGCGTTAGGTGAAAATAATATCCACCAGCAGAATATTGAATTAATCGGTGGCAACGAAACGATTTTAATTGTTGATGATGTTGATGATATGCGAAATTTGGCAAGTCAATATTTAACAGATTTGGGCTATAAAACACAGCTTGCAAAAAACGCCGCACAGGCGCTGCAAATTTTAGAAAAAGAAAGCGGCATCGATTTGCTGTTTAGTGATGTTGTTATGTCAGGGGGAATGAATGGTTATGAGTTAGTTAAAAAAGCGCTTGCGAAAAAACCTGCGCTGAAGGCATTACTGACGTCCGGTTTCACTTCAAAAAATATTGAGAAAAGTGGCTTGGCACAGTTTGCCGACAAGTTGTTAGGTAAACCTTATCGCAAAGCAGATTTAGCAAAACGTATTCGTTCGGCGTTAGATGAGTAAATGCCTTACCGAAGCAAATGAAAAGTACACGGATTATTTTACAGTAGGTGCGAATTTATTCGCACAAATTTATATCGCGCAGGTTATGCGAATAAGTTCTTGCCCAAGTACTTTATAGAGAACTTTGCACGAAACACGCGTAGTTGAAAGGCGCCGTCATTTGCGATAAAAACATGACTACGGGCTTCTGCTCTACGCCCTAAAGGGTCAGGTAAAAGCGGCTCAAAAGTTTTTCCAAAAAAATTGTCGCAGATGTCGAAAGGTGTCTTAGAATATTTATTCGAAAATAAAATTAAACTTAAACCGCATTATCACCACTAATTACAACGCCAGCAAAATCATCTGCACTGTGTTGCACGTCATCCCCGAGCAAATCTTTTTGCAAAGCGTCTTCATCAATGCTTGCGCCCAAATGTTTAACAATAGTGCGCATATCTATTTCCGCATTTTCAATGCAGGATGTGCCGCCGGGTGAAGGTGTCATATTAAAAATGCCGCCCACGCCGCTGTCAATTTTTGCTTCGCCCATGAGTAATTCGGCTTTGTCTTTATCAATTAATTGCGGGCGAATGCCGCCGACTTTATTGGCAAATTTTAAATCACCTAATTTTAATGATGGAATAATTTTTTTCACATCATTTAAAAAAAGCCATTTTCGAATAAAGGGAATTTCAAATAACATATTTTTAAACATGTAGTTTCGAATGTCTGCTACTTTTAATAAATCCCATAATACTTTTGCGACGCGATTATCAAAGCGAAACACCTGTAAAAAATCGGGCAGGGTTTTTAAATTGTAGCGCTCTAAAATGGGCAGCACTAATGCGGTGGGGCCAAAGCGTGTTGCACCTGGCACGAGTACGTCGGGGTCGCCATGAATGGCGGCAAAGGGCAGTGCGTCATTTTGCACCGTGTACACTTTGCCGTTTAAAACATGCGGCGTAAAATAATAACTGCCAGCGATGGGTAACACGGAATAGTGATGGCCGTAACCCATGTCGTGAGCCAATTTCAAACTGTGCCCGCCTGCGCAAACCACGAGTGATTTAGTGCGATAACAAACGCCATTGGTTTCAACAATAAAACCTTTTTTATCGAGTTTAATGTGATCGACATATTCGTTGTAATGTATGTCGATGTTTTTTTCGGGATGCGCTGCGGCTTCGATTTCTGCTTGCCTTACAAATGAGCGAGACAGGGCTTCAAAATTGACCGCGGTGTACTCATCGGTAGAGCCCAGCGCAATAATTTCATCGTCACGAAATTTGCCGTTTTTCATTGCTACATTGGGTTCAATTCGCGCGATGGCTTTTTTATCTAATAACTTTAAATACGGATAGTGGGGGCTGAAAATTTCAAAACGTTTTTTTAATAACGCGCATTCTTTTGCGCCTACGCCGAGTACCATTTTTGAGTATTTAAAAATAATGTGATGTGCATCGGGTTGTGCCACGGCATAGTTGCGCAACATATTCGCCGCACGCTTTACTTTTAAGGCTTTGTCTAATGTGTAGTTGGTTTCAATGTCGCCGCAGTGCAAAGTTTGGCTGTTGTTGCTGGATAATGAATTCACGCGAGCTGGAGCGGCATATTTTTCAATCACACCAATATGCTGAATATTCGTATATTTTGTTGTGAGATAAAGTAAGGCACTACCGGAAACGCCGGCACCGATAATTAATAAGTCGTACTGGTTTGGCATAAAAAACTCGCTAAATAATTTACGTTGATTTTAGACTAAATCGAAACGTTTTTTTAGGTTAAAATGCACCTTTAAAATAATGAGTAGCAAAACAATGGCAATTCAATGGTTTCCGGGCCACATGCACAAGGCGCGTAAAGAGATCAAAAAGGTGATGCCTAAAATTGATCTTATTATTGAAGTGTTAGACGCACGTATTCCATATAGTTCTGAAAACCCGTTAATTGCCGAATTGCGCGGTGGCAAGCCATGCATTAAATTACTCAATAAAGCCGATTTGGCCGATGCAAAAATCACTCAACTTTGGGTAGATCACTTTCAGGCATCGCGCAATATTAAAGCGCTTGCGGTAACGCAGGAGCAGCCTGCGAAAATTAAGCAAACATTAAAACTGTGTCGGCAATTTTTTCCCGATAGAGATGTCTCGGTGCGACCGATTCGGGTGTTAATCATGGGTATTCCCAATGTGGGAAAATCGTCGGTTATTAATACATTGGCTGGGCGCTTTATTGCCAAAGTCGGAGATGAGCCTGCGATTACCAAACGGCAACAAAAAATTATTTTAGATAATGGCATCGAGCTAATGGATACGCCAGGTTTTTTATGGCCGAAAATTCATAATGAAAATAGTGGTTACCGATTAGCGGTAACCGGCGCGATAAAAAGCACCGCAATGGAATATGAAGATGTGGCGTTATTTGCCGCGGGGTATTTTTCAAAAGCTTATGCTGGTTTATTACGCAAGCGTTACAAATTAAATGAATTGCCAGAAGATGAAATGCCAGAAGATGAGATGCAAGTGCTAGAAACCATCGCTAAAAAACGCGGTTGTTTGCAAGCAGGTGGCGTGATTAATTTACATAAAGTATCAGAAATATTATTGAATGAATTTCGCGCTAAATTAATTGGTGCAATGAGTTTAGAAACGCCAGAAATGATTCATGCCGAACTTGATGAAATGAGAAGTAAGAGTTAGGGAATCACATAAAATAAAATAGAGAAAAAATGCGCCGCGCTACCGGCAAGCACAAACATGTGCCAGATGGCATGGTTAAAAGGTAGCTTTTCCCACACGTAAAAAATAACGCCAAATGAATAAAATAATCCACCCAATAATAATAAAGCTAAACCGTTTAAATCGACGTGTTCAAACATGGGTTCAATGGCAATAATAATAATCCAGCCCATGCCAAGATATAAAGCCAGCGATAATTTTTGGAATGGCTTCCAGTTTAAAAATTCAAACACTGCACCGATTAATGCCAGCGACCAAATAATACCAAATAAAGACCAGCCCCACGAGCCGCGTAAACTCACCAGTAAAAACGGCGTGTAAGTGCCGGCAATTAAAACGTAAATGGCGGCGTGATCAAAACGTTGCAATAAGGCTTTTGTGGCTAAGTGCGGAATACCGTGATATAACGAAGAGGCACCGTATAATAAAATAAGACTGGCGCCGTAAATGCTGCTGCTCACAATATGCCATGTGTCGCCATTGAGGGTTGAAAAGCTCACTAAAATAGCCAACCCCGCAATGCTCAATAACATGCCAAACCCGTGGGTGACGGTGTGTGCAACTTCTTCAGCTTTTGTATAAGGCGTTTCGATATTTGGAGTCATAAAAAAAACCTGAAAATATAGGGTGTCATAATGTAAGTATACGGGGTATATAGACACGTTGTTAAGATTTTTGTTCGCAAAAGAACGCAGCAATATGTAAAATATTCTGTTAATAATATGTAGAAAATGGATGCATGATACTTATTAATTAAAGCGGGAGATAAAAATGATTATAGTGATAACCAATCGTAAATTGCCCCAAATACCAGATGGGCAATCGGTGTTAACAGATGTATCTGCTTTGGGCGATGTGCTGGGTGATCGACAGGGCGATGAAGACGTTATTTATTGTGGACTGTTAACGGATGATAATAAAATAGATTTTCAAGCAAAGGGTTCAGAATCTCCATTGTTTGAAAATATTGCGCAGACGGAATTAGATAAACCCTGGGTGTTTTTCGTTCACGGGTTTAATCAAGATCCACAAAGCAATATAGATAAAGCAAAAGATTTATCTAAATACCACGGCGTAAATGTAATTGCTTTTGCCTGGCCTTCGCATCCTTTAGATGAATCAATGGATTGGGATGATGCAAGGAATACGGTTATTAAAGGTTTATTTAGAGGTTTGCCGGGTTCGGCTATTTTAACCAACTTGCTTATTGAAAAGGTCACCAGTTTTCTAAAAGATAAATGGAACAATTATCCACCTGCCATTGCCAATGCAGAAAATTCAAAAAACGATTTACTTGCTGCATTAATGTTAATTAAAGATAATTTAAAAACTAAAAAACCACCGGTGTTATTGGTGCACAGTATGGGTAATTATTTACTAGAAAACGCCTTGCATGATGTTGATACCTTACCCATAAAATTTAGTAATGTTGTAATGCATCAGGCGGATGCAACGTCACCAGGCTACACTTGGGTGAAAAAAGTAAATGCCTGCTTAGGTAGTTCTGCAAAATTTTATATCACAATTAATGTGCCCGATTATGTGCTGGGTGCGTCTACTGCGCGTCGCGCAATTTTAGGCGAAGAAAAAACCGAACGCATTGGTCAGATTTGTTTTGATTTTGTTGAGGGCGACATTCATTATCTCGATTTTACCGATGGAATATGGGTCGATAATGAGCATGAGTTTTTTAGATTACCCAAAGATAAAACCAATGATTATGTTTTTGAATGTTTAGATAATATTCTTAAAGCTAAAGCTGATCAATTGCCGACGGAAAATTCAAAATCATCTGCGGGCTTTACTAAAATGCCGACGACGGTTTCACTTTATCGGCTTGAAGATTTAATTCATCCGGCAGATGAAGATGAAAGATTAGAGGACATTGTGCCGATTAAATCACTGGATGAATTTAATCGAAAGTTACAGGGTGACAAAGATAATGGCCTCAACGGCGATGAATTTTATGAATGAAGCATAAAAAACGCCTGCACAAAATATGTGCAGGCGTTCGTTTTAAATCAGTCTATTTTTAATTAAGCGCGTTTACGCTTATAAAAACCTAAGAAGCCCAAGCCCGATAAAAATAGCATTAAAGCGGGTGGTACAGGAACCGGTGTGAAATCCACAGAGAAGCGGCTATCAAGTGCGGTTTGTATCTGTGTTGCGTTTAAACGCTGACCCGGCGAATTCGAGTCCAATAAGTTTTCATTTTCGGTGATATGCCCCAAACCTAAGTTGTGGCCAATTTCATGTGCTGCAACACCAGCGATGACTTCCTGGCCTTCAGTGAAACCAAGCAAATTAGAGCCTACATATTGTGTAATGCCGTTGCCTCCAAGAAAGGCCAAGCCTGCTGCACTGTCTTCGCTTAACAGCCCAAAGCCTGCTGCAACATTTACAAAATACATATTAATAACGTTGGGGTCAACGTTGGCAACACCTGCATCCGCGCCTGAGGATACAATAGTTCCTAAATCTGAACCCGGTCTTGGGTCTGTTGTGCCATTGTTTGTGAAGCTGTCATTCCAAGCGTTAGCCGATAAAAAGTTAATGTCGATACCCGCCTGCGCCCAGATATCATCAATAAAACCTTCAATGATTGATTGCTGATTACTATTGCCAAAGAACTCGGCGGTATTAGTGCCGTCATCATCTGAAACAACAATGGCCTGTACATTAATAATCTGTGTAATGGCGATGGGGTCGTTAATAGTGAGACCTGTGGCAGAGGCCAAAGATGAGCTTGCAAGGGATAGTGCGCCTAAAAGATATAATGTAATTTGTTTTTGAGTATTCATTTACCGTCCTTTTTATTTTTTTCCGACAAAGTAGTTGGTGGGATTCTACCTTAAAATTATCTTGAGTGTTCGTTATTTGCACGCCATATTGTTGTAATGCATCACAATTTTGATTTCTTTTAAAGGAGCGGTGAGCGAAACCTCGCCGTGATACAGCTTCCAGCACGAACGGTCTTTGGGGTTTGCGGTTGAGGCATCGGCGCTAATAATAATGTGCTCAAAAGGCGGAAGTGTTAAAAGCCACTCGTCGCACTCCTTTTTATTGCAATTTAATGTTTGTTTGATTGTGCGGTTATCTGCATGCCACCAACGCACGGTTTGCACGTTAAAAGGTTTGTCGTGAATATCAACCGTTTTAATTTTTACCTGATTATGCTCAGCACCATAAAGTGTGCTGCTGTAAAAAGTGAACAAAAGAATTGAAAAAAAAGTTTTTATCATTGGTCGATTGTAGCAAATAAAAGACAACGTAATACGACATAATTATTCTTTGAACTTATATCACTGCTGTCCCGTGAACTTAAAAAATATCATTTCCAGGTACTTATTCTGGGTATCAATGCAACCCTCTCCCTAACCCTCTCCCAAAGGGAGAGGGAATCACGACGTTCTGTTTATCTTCAAAAAAAATTATTGCCCCCTCTCCCTCTGGGAGAGGGTTGGGGTGAGGGTGACAACAGTTTATCGCTTCAATCGACTAATTCAAATATCAATACGGCGCACCCTTTACAGACCCCTTCCTGATAAAAGTGTTCGAGGCCACGATTTAAAATTATTTACAAATGTGTTGAATAATTATTTTCATGTCGTTAACAACTAAATGCTTAAAACAAACAGGATGTATAAACTTATTACATTATTTTAAACTTCCTTAACGGGACAGCAGTGGTAATTAAAGATGGAATAATTAAGCGGCTAATCTCATCGTTACTAATAGAAAATAATATTCGCGCTTAATTTAAAATTCGAAGTACGCGTTCAGCTTATCTAAAATTTAGAGGGATTTATGCTTGAAACTATTCGCGGGTTTCAGATTTTAATAGGCGCTTTGTCTTTGTGTTTAACGCTGTTAAGTAGCACGGTGTGGGCTAATTAATACTTAATCGTGATGTGGACGGATGCGCCTATTCGAATTGGTGTTTTGGCGTATCGAGGCAAAGCACAGACATTGCAACGTTGGGCAAAAAACGGCGGATTATTTATCAAAAAAAATTGGCCGACACTTTGAAATGTTTCCCGTTAATTTAGATGAAATTGATGACGCGATTAATTCTGGATACATCCAGTTTACGTTAACCAATCCGGGCAATTACGTGAGCCTTGAATCACGTTTTGGTGCATCGCTTAATGGAATCATTACAAATTGGCCCTTACGAAACTTTGCGCCAAACATCATTTAGCGCAATTTTAAAACGTTACGCATTGTGGTTTGCGGGGGCGCTTTTTTTATTGATTTTTTTAATGATTGTAAACGGATACATCTCGCGTACCAAAAGCGCAGCAACGACATCAATCTGAATTTGCGCGGGTATCACGCATGAACAGCATTGGCGAATGCGGCGGATATTACTCGCCGCATTCGCGAGTTTGTGCAAAAGGGTGAAGTCGAGCGCGGCGCATTAAATTTAAATCGTGCGGTACATAATGTGGTGACCTTAGTTAAGCACGAAGCACAACGATACGAAGTTGAATTTTTTTTACAAAAAATCAAACCAAATGATCCCGATCGACACAGCTAGTGCGTTTAGCAATGATGGTGGGAGTTGCCGGCTGACTAACGCGAATAATATTTATATTCTGTGAAAATATGCAAGAAATATAAAAGTTTATGAGATGATTTTTTTTACATGATGTGGTATAAAATAGCACTTGTTTTTTTGAAGTGGTCGGCTGGTTTTTATTAATCATATTCAGTCGGTTATCACTTCAGATAACGGATCAAACTATAAAATATAAGGAAGCGATAAAATGCCTGTTTATCTTAAATGTGAAACAATTGGTGGAGATGTAACCGCAACAGGTTATGACGGCTGTATAAGACTGGATTCGGCTAAATTTGATATAGGCCATAAAGTTGATGAATCTGTATCAGGCTATGGGGCGGACGATAAAGATATCGCGTTAAGGCAAATAGTCGCGGGTTATTTTGTGGTAACAAAAGAAATGGATAGCTCAGCAGCCTCTGTGTTGAATGCAGTGGTTAAGGCAACAGAAGATGATATGAGTGTCATATTTTTAGGCATGTCACCTGCAACGGGTGCAGATGTTAAGTTTTTAGAATATGAGCTTGCCGGTTGTCGAGTTGTAAACTACACCATGGAATCCGATGCGGAAGGCAAGGTAATCGAAACACTCTCCATTTATTATAAGAAAATCACACTTAAATATACCGGAAGAAATAAAGGTGGACTGAGTGCCGGTAGAGAAATTGCCGTTTACGACAGAAGCCGAGATTAGTCGAATCGCAAAGACGACTTTGGTCTTTATATCAGTTTTTACAGCGCACCCAGTCTGCCTGGGGGCGCTGCAAAAACAGCACAAAGAAAAATATATGGACAGCTACAATCAATGACTTCAGGTCAATATCAAAAAACCTTAATCAGGTGTCTTTTAAATCCAGAATTAATTATTTCAAATTCATTCATGTAAATTAGCCTAGGGTAAACCCTAGCAAAAAATCGGGTGCAACCCAGTTATGTTTTTTTTAACGCTTTGTAAACTGTTATTTCTAATGGTTAATCTTCAAAAACGAAATGAGGAAAATAGCATGTTAAAGAAAAAACAGTTAAGCACAGCCGTTGCACTGGTTGTTGGGTTTTCAATGTTGTCAGGCATGGTTAGTGCGCATGAAAAAAACAAACCTTATGAGCTTAAAGGTAACTGTGCTGAGTTGCCCGCATCACGCACTACCGAATTTCACGGCAACCCCGTTACATGTTTTTGTGTTTTGTGAAAAGCCCTCTATTTAAAATCAGTTAATGCTAAATTTAAAATCATTAAAGCCAACCATATTGTGTGTTGGTTTTTTTATTTAAAATAAGAAATTGAGGAGATTAAACACAGAAGCTCAACTTGGTATAAATTAGCTATCGCGTTTAAAATAAGGTAAGGTGCGCGGAGTTTAGGCGTTATCTATTAAGTACTTGGGGTTAAATAACTTGAAATTTTTTATTAATTTATTCGCCGTAGTTTCATTTAAAAAGAACATGATTAAAAATCCAATATTTTTTAGTTTGCTGTTTTTATCTTTTACGCCCGCACATGCCGATAATAAAATCAGCCAATGGGAAGCGGGTGTCGGCCTGGCTTATTTTTCATCGCCCCATTATTTAGGTTCCGATCAAAGCGCTAATTATATTTTGCCCTATCCACATGTTATGGTTAAATCTGAGCGCTTTAGTATTAACCGTAATTCAATTGAAGGGCATGTTGCCGAAGCTAATTTTTTTAAACTTGATTTAACCTTTGGCGGAAATTTAAAAGTAGACAGTGATGATAATCGAGCCCGAGCAGGTATGCCCGATTTGGATTATGTTTTAGAGGCGGGGCCGTCATTGAAATTTTTGCTGCATGAAAATGCAGAAAAAAACTCATTGATTAGTTTTGATATTCCGATTCGTGCTAGCATTGCCACCGATTTTTCAAATGTTGAAGCCATTGGTTGGCGAGTGATTCCAACATTGCATTTATTACATGCCTGGCCAGGAAAAATTCGTTGGGAGTTAGATGGCGAGCTTCGTTACCTTTATGGCAGCAAAAAATATCATGATTATTTTTACACGGTCGATACTCAATTTGTTACCGCCGACAGACCTGCATATCAATCTGAAAGTGGCACCGGTGGCGTGCAAGTTAAGCTGCGTTTAAAAACGTATTATAGAAAAATGACACTGGGTATTTTTATGTTGTATAGCGATGTATCGAGTGCAGTTTATGCAGACAGCCCGTTAGTGATTGATAATACGAATTTCTCGTTGGGAATATTTGCGAGCTGGACATTTGCGCAGGGTGGTGAAGGTTAATTGTCTTTTTCTTGTCGTGTCTTAAGTTAACAGGGCAACAGTGTCGATAATTAAAACAACAAAATAATACACGTGACCTCTTCACGATCGTGATACAAATGTTTAATGCTCAGCTTATAAGAATGATACAACGGGTTTAATTGCGCAGCGATATATGCCTTACATTCCATCACCATATCGTAACGTTTTTTCATGGGCAGTTTTAAATTAAACGCTACATATTTACAGTGACCTTCGCACAGCCACTGGCTCATAAGTTGGGTTATTTTCATTGGTTGTTCAACCATATCGCACACCAGCCAGTCGACCGGATTTTCGGGTAAATATTTAAAACCATCGGCTTTTATTTCACGCACTAACCCGCTGTCTATTAACGCTTTATCCATTGCGCCATTATCAATGGCATTAACACGAATGCCGCGAGTGACTAATTGCCAGGTCCAGCCGCCCGGGCAGGCACCTAAATCTACTGCACTCATGCCCTTTTTTAAAACCTGCGTTTGCTCGCTTTCAGTGAGCATGGTTTTAAAGGCTTCTTCTAATTTTAAGGTTGATCGGCTCGGTGCACTTTTTGGAAAACGTAAACGTTTAATGCCCATGTTCTCGGGTGAGCTATTTTCAATGTGGGTGACACCAATATAAACCGCGCTGGAACTTAAAAAGAAAAGGTGCAAGCGCCATTCACTTTTTTTGCGAATTAAACTATTGCGCTCTAAAGCAATAGTTAGCGGTGTTGAAAACTTTTTACAAAAACTGCTGAGTTGTTTGCCCTCATTAGTGTCGGGGGTTTCTAGCAGTACACTATTAAATGTGAGTCGCATGTTTTTAATGGCAGCAAGCAGTGGCGTAATTCTGTCTTCTACGGGCAATGTGTTATTAAACTCGCTCACAAAAATACATTGCCGAGAAAAAATCATATCTGCAAATTTTATCGATTCATTAAATGTATTTAATTTAACGGGTGCAGTCGGGTAAAAACCAATATAACCGCTATCGGGTTTGGCTTTAATGTAGCCCTGAATTCCCTGCATTTGGGTGAGCTGCATGATTTCAGCGGCGGATTCTTTTTCAAATCCGGGACGGCAATAGAGCAGGCTGCAAACAGGGTTCATAAAAATACAGTTGGTGAGTGATTAAGGCAGGGGATTATTCCATACTTTGGCGCAGGTTGAAAATTTAGTCGGGCAGTGTAATATCCACGGCTTATTAAATAGGTGAGTGGATTATGTCTGCAGAAGATGTAAAAAAATTAATTGAAGACGGCGTAGAAGGCGCTGAGGCGATTATTTCTGGCGAAGGTTGTAATTTAGAGGCAGTTGTTATCAGCGATGTGTTTGAAGGTAAAAGCATGTTAGCCGAGCAAAAAATGGTATATGCCACGGTGAATCATTTAATTCAAACCGGCGAGTTGCATGCGTTGGGAATTAAAGCCTACACGAAAGCCGAGTGGCAAGCGCAAAACCAGTAGGTGCAATATAAAAGCATTTACCACAGGGGGCACGGAGGAACACAGAGGAAAGTATTAAGTCATGTGCTGCGCCGTGGGCGCAATATAAAAACCTCTGTGTACCCCTGTGATCTCTGTGGTTCAAATTTTTGTTTTTGGTTATCAGTCAAATACAAGTTTGAATAAATCCGAACCGGCAGGTTTATTTTAAGTTATCTGTAAAATGCGGTTTAATGGTTTCAAATAATGCAGGGAATACTTTACTGGCTCCCGCCACCACATTGCCGGTTTCCAGGTAATGCCCTTCGCCACTAAAATCGGTGACAATACCACCGGCTTCGCGCACCAACAACACGCCCGCAGCCATATCCCACGGGCTTAGGCCAATCTCCCAAAAACCATCTAAACGCCCTGCGGCAACGTAGGCTAAATCTAACGCGGCAGAACCAGCTCTGCGAATGCCGGCCGCCTGTGGGTGCACGGCCTTAAAGGTTTCTATGTAAGTGTCTAAATGTTGTGGATGCTTGAACGGGAAGCCGGTGCCCAGCAAAGCGCCTTTAATGCCTTTGTGCTCGGTGACACGAAGACGTTTGCCGTTAAGCTGTGCGCCATCGCCGCGAGCGGCGCTGAAAAGTTCGTTTTTGATGGGATCGAAAACCACCGCCACTTCCATGCGACCTTTTAATTGCAAACCAATCGAAACCGCATATTGGGGGAAGCCGTGCAGAAAATTGGTGGTGCCGTCTAATGGGTCGATAATCCACTTATATTCGCTATCTTCGTTCTGTGTGCCGCTTTCTTCCGCTAAAATGCCGTGTTGTGGATAGGCTTTTTGAATCGTCTCAATAATTACTTCTTCGGCTTTTCGATCGACTTGCGTAACAAAATCATTTTGTGCTTTTACTTCAATTTTAATGCGATCGAGCTTGTCGATGCTACGCAGAATAACATTACCCGCATTACGGGCAGCGTCGGTGGCGATATTTAACATAGGGTGCATTTTGCAGGTCTTCACAGCTAGTTTGGTGGGCGCAGATAATAGCAGAAAGCGCGTTAAATTGCCCTGAAAATCAATTAGGGTTTTGCAAGTAATCCGCTGCTAACGATATTGATTGTCAGTAACGGTTTTAATTACAGGGTTGTTGTTTAAAGCATAGCGGAATGGCAGCGTAATTTAAGGTATGATGTCGCTTTTTAGCGCCATCAAGTTTTCCATGTTAAATAATATTCGTATCGTCCTCGTTAATACGCATCACCCCGGTAATATCGGCTCCGCTGCCCGTGCCATGAAAAACATGGGCATTACTCGCTTATATCTGGTCGATCCGAAAAACTTTCCCTCATTCGAAGCTTCCCAACTGGCTTCATCTGCAACCGATATTTTAAAAAATGCAGTGGTGGTGGATACCCTGGCTGAAGCATTGCAGGGTTGTCGTTTTGTTTGTGGCACCACCGCACGATTGCGTTCTGTAAAGTGGCCGCAGGTGGATGGTCGCGAAGCTGGTGAGTTAATTCACACAGAGAGTGAACAGCACGAAGTGGCGCTGGTGTTTGGGCGTGAGCGTTCAGGTTTGGCCAATGACGAGCTGGAGCTGTGCCAAACGTTGGTGAATATCACTACGGGCGAGGCATACAGTTCATTAAATTTGGGGCAGGCAGTGCAGGTGTTGGCTTATGAGATATTAATGGCAAGCCGTAAAAACCTGCCTAAACCGGTGGTAGAAGATCCGGCAGATGAAAAAGATACCTTAGCCACGAATGATCAGTTGGAAGGCATGTATAACCACTATATGGATGCGCTCAACGATTTGAATTTTTTTGGCAAACGAAACCCGGAGCATATTATGCGTAAGTTGCGCTGTTTGTATGGTAGAGCGCGGCCAACGCAACGTGAAGTGCAGATTTTGCGTGGGATATTGTCTTATGCGCAGGGGCGGAGGACGCAGACGGTTGAGAAATAATAAAAAATAAAAGATAAAAGAAAACGCGAATGGACGCAAATTACCGCGAATAAAAGCGCAAATGTATTTTTGTTTGCCTGCGGCAAACTGCATCGTGGTTCAGCTTTTCTCCATCGGGGACAGAGCTTAAAAAGCAGGGTCTGTCTCCGATGGATATGTTCTGAACAGTGAAACATCGTTTAGTTTTTATAAACTGAAATTGCCAACCACGCCCAAGCGACTAAAAAGCAAACCCCTCCAAAGGGCGTTACCATTCCCAGCGCTTTAACCCCACTCAAACTCAACACATACAAACTGCCCGAAAATAAAACAATCCCCGCCAGCATAATTACACTCGGTTTGTTTAAATTAATATTCAAACTATTGGCGAGCAAACCCATTAAAATTAATCCCAGTGCGTGTGTCATCTGGTAGTCTACTGCGGTTTGCCAGATGCCCAGTTCATAATCGCCCAAACGCTGTTTTAAACCGTGCGCGGCAAATGCGCCAAGTGCCACCGCAATAAAGGCATTTATTGCACCGGCTATTATTATTTTTCTATACATTTTTCTATACATCCTTATGGGTTATCCATAAAATTGAGCACAGATTATAACAGGAGAATGTAAATGCCATCATTTGATGTGGTTTCTGAAGTTGACACGCACGAGCTGAGTAATGCAATTGACCAGGCGATGCGTGAAGTGAGTACGCGGTTTGACTTGAAAGGTTCAGATGCAAAAATCGAATTAAAAGATTCGGTAATAAAAATTGAAGCGGAAAATGAATTTCAGTTAAAACAAATTTCGCCGATTATTTATTCTAAACTGGGTAAACGAAATATTGATATTCGGTGTTTAGAAAAAGGCAAGGCAGAGCCTCGCGGTAAACGTGCCTATCAAGATATCACCGTGAAGCAGGGCATAGAAAAAGAAGATGCAAAAAAAATAGTGAAAATGGTTAAAGAAATGAAAGTAAAAGTGCAGGCAGCGATTCAAGGTGAGCAGGTAAGAATAACTGGAAAAAAACGCGATGACTTGCAACAGGTAATGGCGCAATTAAAAGCCTCCGATAAATTAGAAATGGCGCTGCAGTTTAATAATTTCAGAGATTAATCTAATGTGGAAACTTTGTACGAAACACGAATAATTAAAAAACATCGTCATTCCGAATGCTTGTATTGGAGATGACAAAAGTTTTTCGAGCAAAGGCCTCAATGTAGGTTCGAATCTATTCGAACGAGCTCGGCATTAATTAGAGCCTGTATAAATAAATTTTTACCTACATTAGTTAACGAGTATTAGTATGCAAGTTATGCGTTTTTCACTCAGTATTTCAACTGAGCAATATCAGGCTTATTATAAAGGCTCGGCAAAATTTGTACGGGTGCAAACTGAAGACGGTCGCTCATTAAAATTCCCCGCATCCGAGTTGCAAAAATTTGTTACTCACGATGGCATACAGGGGCGCTTTGAAATTGTATTTAATGCGCAACATAAACTGGTTGCTTTAAACAGGTTATAAAAAATAATGCGTAAATACTTAAATAAAATTTTACAAAAAATTATACCTACATCATCAGATGAAATAAAAATTCAAGCCGAGCTTATCAATAATTTATACGGACAATGGCGTGGCATATTGATTGGGGTTATCACAACTTCAACGGGAATCGCCTTTTTATTTAATAATAAAGTCGCTGACGAAAGGGTTTTTACGTGGTTGTTTGCAGTTTATGTTTTATTCTTTTTTCGTCATCTTTCAGTGGCTAGATTTAAAAAACACAAACATACAGCAGAGCAAACTATAAAATGGGGTTGGGTGTTTGCTTTCTTTGCATTTCTTTCCGGCGTTATTTGGGGGGTGGCAAGTGTTCTATTTTTTACCGCTGAAAATATTCAGCTCTATAATGTTTTAACGTTAATTATTATCGTTATGTCGGTGGGTTCACTAGCGGGTTTATCTGCTTACCCTTTTGCTTATTATGTATTTGTTGTACCAGCGATGTTACCGATGGCATGGCAATATATGAATATTGACGATCAAAATTATCATATTTTCGGTGTGTTATTAATGGTGTTTCTGTTCGCGCTGTTTTCATTTTCCAGAGTGAATTATAAAATGCTGCGTCAATCGGTTGAGTTGCGTTTTAAAAATACCGATTTAATTGAGCAGTTGACAGAGCAAAAAGAAGTGGCCGAAAAAGCGAATATTGCTAAAACAAAATTTCTTGCGGCGGCCAGTCATGATTTACGCCAACCACTCCACGCCATTGGGCTTTTTTTGGGAGCATTAATTGAAAAGGTTGAAAGACGCGATCAGAAAAATATTGTTGAAAAAATTCAAAAGTCCAGTAATGCACTGAACGATTTATTAGATTCATTATTAGATGTTTCAAAACTGGACGCAGGTGTGATTAAAGTTGATAGTCAAATATTTAGTATTAATGATTTATTTGATTCACTTAAAAATGAATTTGAATCCTGTGCAGTAGAAAAAAATATTCGCTTAAAATTTGTTAAAACACAATTGTGTGTTAATACCGATTTGAGGATTTTAGATCGTATTATTAGAAACCTGATTTCCAATGCTATTCGCTATACGCGTAACGGCGGGGTTGTTATTGGCTGCCGACGTGTTAACGAACAAATATTGCTGGCGGTTTATGACACTGGGCTGGGCATTGAAAAAAATAAAATCGAAAAAGTGTTTCAGGAGTTTTATCAATTAAATAATCCTGAACGCGATCGTTCAAAAGGTTTGGGTTTGGGGCTGGCGATTGTTAAGCGCATGACTGACTTGCTGGATTTTTCATTGTCAGTTATTTCTAAACCGAATCAGGGTTCAATGTTTGGGATCGTGATACCGGAAAAATTAATTTCTAAGCAACCGCGTTCGCCAGAAGAGCCTGCAGTTGCCCCTGTGTTTTTTGATAATAAAACGATTTTAATTATTGATGATGAAGAGGAAGTGAGAGAGAGTTTAACGCAACTATTACTAAGCTGGCATTGCAGTGTAATTGCCGCAGCGTCGGGTGATGAAGCGGTGAATGTATTAAAGCAGAAAGCGCAGCTGATGCCCGATATGATATTGGCAGATTATCGTTTGCGTAATAATGAAACCGGCAATGATGCGATTGTAAAAGTGCAGTTAATGTTTCCTGATAATGTAATACCCGCGTTGATTATTACTGGCGATACTGCGCCGGACAAAATTAAAGAAGCCAATACCGGCGGCTATGAAATTATACATAAACCGGTTTCACCGAATACGTTACGAAGCGTAATTGAGGAAATGTTAAATAACTAAAATCAACTATATGTAAGTCGCATATTGTGTTGCTTTGTTCGGTTCTAATGTTATTTTGCAAAAATTTAATTTTAAATATTCAAACCTTCATTTTAAAATTATCAAATACCACTGATAAATCACCTCTGAACAGGCTGTGCTCATCAATTAAAAATAACCTAACTGCAAAATTTTCGGCAATCATTTAGTAATTGGTTGATCCGAAAGGCTTAAGCTTTTTGACCAATTTACAAGTAATTACTTCAATACTATATTTTGTTAGTAAGTTTCACCGCTATTTAAATAGCAATGAAACGCTTAATTAATAATTCAATAATAGGTGTTGAAGTCAATGAATAATAAAATTAAATTAGCCGTAGTTCCTTTTTTACTAGCACTTGGTGCGTGTTCCTCTAGTAGCTCAACTGCCCCTGCGGGTGGTGGAGCCACGCTGCAAGTTATTACTACATCAGATACTTTCATGGATCTCGATGGGACATATAATATTTGTTATGCGCGTAGTAATGGTGGAGTACTTAGCACACTGGATGAGGTTGTTATTTCGGGTAGTAGCTTCTCGATGACGAGCCAAGATTATTCGTTAGCTGGTTGTTCAGCACCGATTGATGGTGCTGACTCGGCTGCAGCGGGTATTGTATCAATAGCAACACCGGGTGTATCAAATTCAGTGACAGATTGGGTGGATGGCTCGGATGTCTCTACGACACCACCTACAGCCAGTGCTGGCGGCGCTTTATCGGAAACAGCAAGTTATACATTATTGTCAGTCACATTTAGTGGAACACCTACGGGTAACTTTAGCAGTATCACTGTAGGTACGCCGGTATCTATATTTTATGTGGTAGATGCTACGGTCTCTGGTGTTGCGCCTATTTTGTATCGTGATTCCGATGCTGATGCGGGTGTTGCAAGCACGGCTGATCCATTAACTAAGGCGCCATAAAAGCGTTATCTATGTGATGAAAAATATACGGGGTCACGGACGACACCCGTATTTTCGCTTTATTCCATTCGATGATTAAAGTGCTGTTGTATTCAAATTATGTTCTGATGTTTTCTGTATAACTTCCGTGTTTTTTTAACTGAGCCGTTTGTTACAGCCAGCTATGCTGAGAAGCATGTTGCACGGCATGGGTGCGGTTGGGAACATTAAAGGCTTTTAAAATAGCCGCAACATGCGCACGCACGGTTGATTCTGTTAGCTGCAATTCACTACCAATGGCTTTATTAGATTTGCCAGTTGCCAGCTGTTGTAATACATCATATTGGCGTGGGGTGAGCCGGTGTTCTGTGGCTTGGGTGATTGGAGTCGCAACATTCGTTACGGGTTTTAACTGTAATATTTGTGCGGGAACATAAGTGCCACCGGAAATTACCAGTTGCAGCGCACTAAGCATAATTTTTGCTGGAGATGATTTTGGAATATAACCCTGCGCGCCATTTTGCAATGAGGCTTCCACCACTTTGTAATCTTCGGTGCCAGACAGAATAACAATGAATGCCTTGGGTAACTGCTGGCGAATAGCCCGCAACGCATCGAGATAGCTGGTGCCAGGTAAACCTAAGTCGAGTAAAACCATATCTAAATCGGGCTGGGCGCGCATAATTACTTCTGCGGCTTCATAGCTACCAGCCTCAAACGTTTCTATGGCGGTATCTAAACCATCAAGTACAAGCGATAAACCATCTCTGAATAGAGCGTGGTCGTCAATCAATAAAATTTTCACAATAAAATTTTCACAATACCAGCTGAAACAATATCCTCAGTATAAGCCAAAAAGCTTAGTCTTATTATGTAATTAATAAATTATTATGGTATGTATTTGCGCTTAATCAACTTTTATATAGAAACAATTGGAAAATAAATAATATATTTTATTGCTGTACTGCAACGATTAATGGCATCAAATGGCAGCCGCTCAGTGTTATAACGGCACGACTTAAGTTAATTAAATATCAGCTTATTACCAGCGAAGGTTGTTTTTAAAAAGGCTTAAGCCTTTTAGTTAATTTACATAAAATTACTTCTTCTTTAGTATTTCATACTATATCCGCAATCATATCTGCAGCCACAATTACCCGTTGAGCGCAGTTCAAGTATCTATCTGTTACACAGAAATTTTCTAATGAGTGCAGCAATAAAAATAATATTAATATTTTTTTGCACTTCCAATAAATAACAGACAAATGATAAAAAATATAAACGTTTAATATTTAATGAGGAATGAATAATGAAAAAAATAGCAATAACAACATTTGTCGCGTCGACAATAGTATTGATGAGTGGTTGCGGTAGCAGCAATGGCAACACGCCTGGCGGTGTTGACGCCGACCCCATTTCAATAGTAACAGTGGAAGGTGCGCAACATGTTTTAACCGGTGTTCATACTACAGGATGTTATGCCTCTGACGGTGGTGGCCGAATCGACAGGTTAACGGTTACGGGTACAGAGTGGACGAATGAGTCGGATCTTTATGCCGATGACACCTGCACAAGCACTCCGAATCGAACCGGAAAATTGATAGGCAATATAAGCAAAGTAGACGATATATTAATTAGTGGTTGGAGAGGGCAGGGCGATGTCGCTCCACAACGTGCGGATGGCACGGGTTCACTGAGTAACAATGAAGTGGTCTCACCCTTTAATATTGAGATAACAGCGGTTATTGACCCAACGCAAGTTTTTGGTGGTGGCTTAAGCATTGGGTTTCAAATAACGGCTTTTTACGTTTTTGATGACACCGCAGGAGCGGGTACTTATATTATGTATCGCGATGATGACGGCGCTTTTGCTTCGGCATCTGATCCGTATGTTTTGAATGCTAATGCTGGCTCAACATTTTCTTTGCCTTCTGTTGCCATTTCTGGCGATACCATTGAGTTAGCCAATACGTCCTGGGTATCTAATTGTTATCTCGATGGTTTGACCTATCTCATTACAAGCGTTAATTACAGTGAAACAGCAATTACAATTGTAATAAATACGTTTTCGGATGTGGCTTGTGCTAATCCTATAGGAGAAATTAGTTATGGTGGCGATCTTACAAACAGCACATTAAGTACGATAAGTAGCTGGGGTGGTGAATCTGCGCCACAGAAACAGGATGGTTCTGGAGACTTAACGGCGACAGAAAATTATACGCAATATACCTTGACGATTACGGCATCTAGTATAGAGGGTGAAGGGGGTATATCGATTGGTGAAACGTTCTTATGGGGTTATGTTGTGGATGATAGTGTCGCCCTTGCTACTGCGCTTTACGGTGTAGATAATGGCACGGCTGCTGCGACGGGGCCTTTATTTATACAGGGACAATAGCCGCTGCATTTAAAATCCCGTTGGTTTGAATAAAAACCAACGGGATTTTTTTTGCCATAAATAAATTAAAATTATTATTTTTTATACGTTTTAATATGCGAAATTCACGCGCAAGTTAAATTGAAAAATAAAGTCATATAAATCAAACTAATTTAGAACCAATATAATATAACAGTGAAAAAGTCAGTGCGTATTTAACGGTCATATAAATAGGTTTATTCCAGTGTTTAATGCGTTTGATTGCTTTTTGATAAGCCAAAATATAATAACCCAATTTATTGCCGATGCCCGAGTTTTTAGAATCAACATTATCAATAGCAAATAAACTATTAAAGAAACGGCCAAAGTAAAAATAAATACGTTGAATCAATTTTATTTTTAACGGGCGGTCAATGTCAGTCATTAAAATAATACGCGGCTTATCGGTATTGTTATAGGCGTGGTGTAAATATGTTTCGTCAAAAATCACGCTGTCGCCGTCATGCCATTTGTAATCGACACCATCAACAACAATTCCCGAATCATCTGAATTAGGTGTGCTTAAACCCAGCGAGTAACGTAAGGTGTAAGCAAAAGGGTCGTGGTGTTTATTAATCGCCTTGCCCGGATTTAAGCAGGCAAACAATGCCAGATTCATTGATGGCACCTGGTCGATCAGTGCCATGGTTTTGGGTGCCAATTCTCGCGCCGATGGAATATCGCTATCGTAGAGTTTTAAATAAAAACTCGTCCAGCGGTTATCTTTATAAAAACTGCTGGCGGGCAAATCATCTTTAATGGCAATGTGACCGGCGTTATAAAGTGCCAGCGCTTCATCACGAATATCTTTCCAGTTATCTTCAATAACGCTGAGTTCGGGAAATTGATCTGCATCATAATGCGATTGCAAAGGGACTTTAGAAAGCAGGTAAGCCGGTAAATTAAAAGGCGTCATAAAGGTGGCGATGTCAGTTAACTGGCGACGAAAACTGAACAGGGTTTTATTGCGTGAGCGGATGTAATAAAAGCTTAGCGCGTAAATTGTGAAAAATACAAAAATGTAATACATATTAATCCCCGGCATTTTAGGCGTATTTTACAGGTTTTTTTATAATGATAAAACGTAAAGATGAATGAATTTAATTTTTTTGCTTTTTAATACCGCGAGCCAATAAAGAGCACATTCACGCTGCCGCTTCAAATAATATAAACATCGTAGCGCGTGCCCTTGCTTTCATAATTCAGGGTAGGGGCTTTGTTAATTGATAATACCGGCGCACCTTTGGGGCGTTTAACCACAATCCGTTTTACGGCTTTTTCTAACGCGGCTTTTAATACGTCGTCTGTATCTAAATCATGGCCGAGTAATTTTTGCAGCATTTGCATATTCTTTTTTACCGATGCCGATTTCTTTTTTTCTGGATACATTGGGTCTAAATAAATAACATCGGGTTTTTCTGTGTCATCAATCGATTGAATAAATTTTAGTGCATCGGTGTTATGTAAGGAGAAGCCGTTATTTAAAATATCGGTGAATTCAATATTTAAACTGGCGCGGTCAATGGCATCTTTAACTAAGGCAGCAACAATGGGTGAGCGCTCAACTAAGGTGACCGAGCAGCCCAAACAGGCAAAAACATAAGCGTCTTTGCCCAGGCCTGCGGTGGCGTCGAGTACGCTGGGAATCGGTTTTCCCTGTTTTATGCCAATGGCTTTGGCGATGGTTTGCCCTTTGCCGCCGCCGTATTTTTTTCGATGCCCTAGACTGCCGCCGATAAAATCGACAGTTAAATTCATTTTATTCGACAGATCAATTAGCTCTATCTGCATTTCAGTAAAGTTAAGGGTAAGCTCGGTTTGCGCCTTGTGCAGCAACTGACAGTTTAACTCATGCGCATTTGCAAAAGTCTGCGCCGCCTGTTTTTGAGCAGGGTGTGCGTAACTTACGCTAATTAATTCCGATGTTGGTTTTTTCATTGCGCAAATTGTAATAAGATTCGCTATTCATAGCAAAGGTGTATTTGCAAATATCAGAGGTTCCCTGGTTAACGGTGAATCTGCTACGCTTACATTCACCCTTTAAAAATATTGATAGAGTATAAACAGAATGAGTGAACAAACATTTATTATCGGCAAAGATCAGGCGCTGGAAACGTCCATTGAAACCATGCAGCAAAAATTAAAAGCCCTGAATTTTGATATAGAAGAAGCCTCCTGGCTGAACCCGGTGCCCAATGTTTACTCGGTGCATATACGCGATAAAGATTGCGGATTAATGTTTACCAATGGCAAAGGGGCAACCGCAAAAGCCTGTTTAGCGAGTGCGCTGGGTGAATATTTCGAACGCTTAAGTTGCAACTATTTTTTTGCCGATTTTTATTTAGGTGAAAATTTTGCGAACGGTGAGTTTGTGCATTATCCCAATGAAAAATGGTTTTCTGCGCAGGGAGAAACGCTGCCCGAGGGGTTAATGGATGAAAGCCTGTGGAATTATTATGACCCAGACAACGCACTCAAACCACAAAATATAGTAGATACAAATTCCGGCAAGGGTGAGCGCGGTATTTGTGCTGTGCCCTACGAACGTCAGCGAGATAAAAAAACAATTTACATTCCAATAAATATTATCGGTAACATCTATGTGAGCAATGGCATGTCTGCCGGCAACACACAAAATGAAGCACGCGTGCAAAGTTTATCGGAAGTGTTTGAACGTTACGTTAAAAATAAAATTATCGCCGAAGGTATTTGTTTGCCAGAAATTCCCGCCGATGTGATTGCACGTTTTTCGGGAATTAAAAAATCGATGGATGAATTAGAATCGCACGGTTATCATCTGCGCGTTGCCGATGCATCATTGGGCGGAAAGTACCCAGTAATTAGCGTGACATTAATTAATCCAAAAGACGGTTCGGTGTTTGCCTCATTTGGTGCGCACCCGTGTTTTGAAGTGGCCTTTGAACGCACCGTTACTGAATTATTACAGGGCAGAAGTTTAGATCAGTTAGATGAATTTTTGCCCCCGTCTTTCGATTTAGACGCCTGCGCCGATCATCATAATTTAGAAAGTCATTTTGTCGATTCCAGCGGCTTAATTGCTTACGATTTTTTTAAAAATAAACCCGACTATGCATTCGCAGACTGGAATCACAACACCACCACCGAAGATGAATTTGACTATTGCAGCCGCATTATTCACGACATGGGTTTCGATATTTATATTGCCGATTATAATCATTTAAATGTTTATGCCTGCCGAATTATTGTGCCTGGCATGTCAGATATTTATCCGGTAGATGATTTAGAGTGGAGTAATAATAATGAAGGCGCGTTATTTCGCGAAGATATTTTATCGTTAAAAAATTTAAACAAAGAAAAATGGCAAAATATTTTACAACGTTTAGAAGAGGGCGGTTATAACGAAGTGCAACGCGTGGCAGAGTTTATTGGTATTGCAGCCGATGCCGGAAGCGCTTGGCAAAGTTTGCGAATCGGCGAATTAAAAGCCATGTTGTGTTTGGCCTTAGAAGATTATGAACAAGCTTTAGAATGGAATGACTGGTGTTTACAAATGGATCAGTTAAACGATGAACGCATTCGTTTTTATCGCTGCTTGCAGGCTTTGCTGGAAATTAAATTAGACGCATCGCGCGAGTACGCACAGTACACAGATAGTTTAAAACTCATGTATGGCA